>MDTC01222065.1_pt1 | contig 207443 bp, 188 predicted proteins | sample 811181 | NCBI WGS metagenome assembly MDTC01 (sample SAMN05326644, study PRJNA326480) | marine metagenome | isolation source: seawater | place: Pacific Ocean: North | collected 2011
TGTGTTAATTGCTACAAACAGGGTAACCATTTTTTACCCCTCTTCATTCCGAGGAGTGTCAGATTAAGTCGTGACTAGTTCACATGAGTTCCCCTCAGACCGCAAGCAAATTGACATTTGGTTGTAAAGTTTCAGGAGCTGGTGGTTTTCCACCTAAACTAGAATGTGGTCTTTTCGTATTATAATGCACTCTCCATTTTTCAATCATTACTTTTGCCTCAAACAATGAATAAAATATTTCTCCATCTAAAAACTCATATCTCATCTTGCCGTTAAATGATTCGCAGTAGCCATTTTCCCAAGGGCTTCCCGGATGAATAAATAAAGGACCAACTTCTAAATCTTTTAGCCATTTCACTAATTTCTTTGCAATAAACTCTGGTCCGTTGTCAGATCGAATGTGTTTCGGTATTCCTTTTTGTAAAAATAATTCTGCTAAAACTAAAATTACATCTTGAGAATTGATCCTACGCTTTGTAAATGAAGCCAGACATTCTTTTGTGTTTTCATCAATGATATTTAAAATACGAAAAGATCTGCCATCGTGAGTTCTATCTTGTACAAAATCATAAGACCATACATGGTTTTTATATTCTGGCCTTAAGCGAATACAAGAGCCATCTGCCAAGTATAAACGACCTTTTTTCGGTTGTTTCTGTGGCACCTGCAATCCTTCTTCTCTCCATATCGTATAGACAGCATCTTTTCCCACTTTCCAACCTTCGTTGTTTAGCATATTAGTGATTTGTCTATAGCCATAGCGGCCATATTCTTTTGCCAAATCAATGACTCGATCTCGAAGTTTCTCTTTTTCAAAATCGCTCTTCGCTTCGTATCTTTGTGTAGTTCTTGGCTGCCCGATGACTCGACAGGCTCGACGCTCACTCACCCCATGATGATTCATGGCTTGAATTACCGCTTCCCTGCGCTTTATCGGGCTTAGAAGTTTCCCTCGGCTACATCCTTTAATATGGCCATATCAAGAGCCTGATCGGCTACAAGACGCTTTAAACGAGCATTTTCTTTCTCCAGTTCTTTTAGGCGTTTGGCTTGATCTACCTTCATGCCGCCATATTCTTTGCGCCAACGGAATATGGTTTGTTGAACTACGCCCACTTTTTTACAAGCCTCTTCAAGGCTTAAACCTCTGCCTTGCTCTAGCTCAACTGTCCGTAAATGTTGAATAATTTCTTCTGGACTATAGCGTTTTCTTGCCATTTTTGACCTCCGTCTGTGAGATCCATACTAACACAATAGTTGGATCTGGTTAGCCCGGGCAGGTCATTCAATTCGACTTTATTTTACGAATCAAGAAAAAAGCAATGTCATCATCTTTGCGCAAGCCTTGAGTCCCCTCGGAACTGCATATTTGCACAATGGCATCAAAGGCTTCTTCAAATTTGCCCGAGCTCAAAATTTGCCGCAAATCTTCATGCGAAAAATTATCAAACAATCCATCCGTGCCCACCAAAATGGTATTGCCCTTTTTGGTTTCAATCGAGCTGGAGACTTCTGTTTTATAAATCTTATCCCCTAGCATATTGTAGACAATATGCCGATCTGGAGCATCAAGCGCCTCTTTTTGCTCTAAATCCCCTGCTTGCACACGGTAACCTGTAGTGGAATCTGGCACATTGGTATAGACTTCCGTGGACTGTGTATTCCAAAAAACCACCTCCGAGTCTCCAACAGAATAGGCACGAAAGCTATCGTCGTACAAAGTAATTAGAGCCAGTGTGGTTTTGGCCCCTGCTTTTAAAGCCAAAATCTTTGCATTAATGTCTTCAATCAATTGCAGAGGATTAAATCCCTTCTCCAAAACATCCTGTGCTTTGGAGAGCACTTCCTCCCCCACTATGGCGGCTGCATCCGCTCCCCTAGGATGGCCTCCGGCACCATCCGATACGCCCAGAACCATTCCTTTTTTATCTATATGACAAAACAAAACATCTTCATTTATTGCAGACTTCTCTTTGTTCTTTGCGATGTAATAGCCCAGCCGATACAATCCGGTATCCAAAATGCCATGGTTGATATCGCTCACCGCCTTTAGTAATAAATTCTCTTTATTTGATGGCATCGGACCAGTCCATAGACTCCAAATGCACCCGCAGCGCTGTCATAGTAGGGAAGCGCTGGAGTATCAAGCCTCGTTTCAATCCACAGATGATATACTTTAAGGATTTGGGCATTTTATAGTAATTCGCCTCTCCCCCAAGTATGTCATAAAAAATGCGAATGGTTTTAATGATGTCCTCTTCACGGTTTTCTTTTTTTGAATCCCCCCAATGATGCAAATCAATAATCTTTAAATCAAACTCCAAGCCAAAGCGTTTGATGATAATATTTTCTACATGCAGATCGCCGTGGTACTCCCCAATTAAGTGAATCGACTCCACCCCTCTAACAATGGAGTATAACAGATGAATGGCCGGGAAGACCCCTAAACGCCGCCCCCTTTGCTTATTTACAAAGTCTTCTAGGATTTCTCCTTCTATATATTCAGAAGTCAGACAAGCCACTCGCTCCCCATCCACATAGATCGTTTCATGGGAAAAATAGTCCATCACAATGGGACTACCTCTAAGTTTATCCAGCTTTTTGGCGTAACGAGTGGATACCTTAAAAGCCTTATTGGCGTGTGGATAAAATATTTTAATAGCACGGGTTTTGTTTGTGTGAGCCTCTTCCACCTTATAGACTTCGCCCTCTGCGCCCGAGCCAAGACTAGACACCACTTTAAAGCGGCCAGCAAGAATATCACCCTCTTCTATATCAAACTTCTTATTTTTTTTCATTTTCTTATATATAGCTATTTTTACAAAAAAAATCAGTTAAAACTACAAATGCTAAAAAATTATAGTCTAGCAAAAGCCTTTACTGCATTATATCCAGTGTTCTTATGTATCGCACACCAGGATTGAGGCATTCGTAGTTAAAAATCCAAGCCCAGCGCATCTTCAAGGGGTATATTATAAAAATGAAGATACTACATAAGTCTAGGCCTCTATAACGCAAATATGGACTTAAAAAATCTCAAAATAAGACCGAAGAAACAAAAGTAACCACGATGGAATTATGAGCAAAAAAGAGCCTTCAAACACTGAAAAACAACGCCAAAAAGCCATAGGTGCCTACAAGGATCTAATGACTTCATCAGGATCAGACTTTGATGAAATCACAGACTTAGCAGCGCAAATATGCCAGACAAAAATAGCTTTGATCAGCATTACAGATAAGCAGCGGCAGTGGTTCAAGTCTAAATACGGCACCAATATAAGTGAAATACCTAGAGATATTTCGTATTGCCATCATGCAATTATGCAAAAGGATTTATTCATCATTGAGGATGCCAGCCAAGATGCGCGCTTTAAAAACAAGCCATTACAGCTCAACAATACCACTTATGTATTTTATGCTGGAGCCCCACTACTTAGCTCAGATGGCCATACCATTGGAACCCTATGCGTACTAGACGATAAACCAAGGTCATTGACTGAAGTACAAAAGCAGAGCCTAAAAACCTTAGCAAAAAATATAATGATGTTGCTCGAATTGCAGCTTAAAAACGCATCTTACGACCAGTCCATTCAGCTCTCCGAGGACATTCAGGATATGGCTTCTACAGGTGGCTGGGAATTGGATGTTACTACAGGCAATACGATTTGGACCAAGGCAGTTTATGACATTTATGGCCTGCCCCACAACACCCCTACCAATATGATTGATGGCATTTCCTATTACAAAGAGCATGAGAGGGAGCGCATCACAAAATGCGTACAAAATACCATTGAGTTAAAGCAAAGTTATGATGAGGTTTTTGAGTTTGTCGATGCCCATGGCAAAGAAAAATGGGTGCGAGCCAAGGGGCGCCCCCATTTAAATGAAAAGAATGAAGTCACAAAAGTTGTCGGTACTTTTCAAGATATTAGCGAACAAAAAAAACGCGAATTGGATCTGACAGAAACACAAACCTATTTGGACTTGGCATTAGATGCTTCGCAAATCGGTATTTGGGATTGGTATTTAGAAAATAATTACGTCAAATACGATCGTCGTTGGGCAGAAATGTTGGGTCTTAAATTAGAGGAACTAGGAAACGATTTTACTGCTTGGGAATCTTTGGTCCACCCAGATGATAAAAAAATTAGCGAAATCAGAATATCCGACTACCTGAATGGAAAAACCAAAGTATATGAGAACACCCATCGTCTAAGACATAAAGATGGGCATTGGGTATACGTCTTAGCAAAGGGAAAAATCTCCGAGTACGACGAAAATGGCAAAGCCATACGCTTTACCGGCACTCATTTGGATGTAACGCAGTCCGAGCAACAAAAAAAGAAGCTGCGTATGTTCTTTGAAAAGGCAACGGTGGGTTTTGTGTTTACTGATTTGAATGGAAAAATATTGGAGGTAAATAAAAAATTTGCAGAGATTGTTGGCTATAGCAACGAGGAACTGATTAATAGCCCTATAGAGGATCTCACTCCTTTAAAGTATATAGAAACGGACAAGGACTTTAACCAATCCATAATAAGTAAGGGATACCGCGAGCACTACCGCAAAGAATATTTAAGAAAGAATGGGGAACATATATCGGTAGAAATCAATGGCTTTAGAATTGACGATTATGATGGTATAGAAGGAATTTGGTCCATAGTGGAAGACATCAAAGATAGAAGAAAGCTGGAGCACCACCTAATGCACCATTCAAAATTGGCGGCCATTGGGGAACTTGCCGCTGGTGTCGGGCATGAAATTAACAATCCCTTAGCTATTATTGCGGGATACCTGCAAAGAATCATAAAAAACACCAAACAAGGAAAGATCGTTGCTGCAGAACTAAATGACTACCTAGAAAAAATGCGTATATCCGTAGACAGAATTCAAACCATTACCAAGGGGCTTCGCACTTTTTCGCGCTCGGATAGCAGTGATATCAGTGAATTTAGTTTAAGTGAATCTATAGAAGAGTCCGTATCTATGGTAAAAGAGATTTACCGTAGAGAAGGCATAAATATCACATTGGACAATCAACTTGTAAAAGATAAAGATGTTATCTCCGGCAATCGCGGGCGCATGCAACAGGTCTTCATGAACTTAATATCAAATGCCAAAGATGCGGTTGAGGAGTCGAAAACAAAAGAGATAAAAGTTCACTGCACACTAAATGAAAACACTGCATTCATACATATCAGTGATAGTGGCATGGGCATACCTGAAAACATACAAGACAAAATATTTGATCCATTTTTTACTACCAAAACAGTAAACAAAGGAACCGGCATCGGCTTGGCACTTGTGGCAAATATCATTCAGGAACATGGTGGCAAGATTTATTTCAATTCTAAGAAAAACTTTGGCACCACCTTCACCATAGAGTTAGACGTAATTGATAAGCCTCTAGATATAAATAAAAATAAGAATGAAAAAAACGCAGATACTAACCTACAAGGTCATGCTATGATCGTAGATGATGAACCACTCATTTGCGAATTGCTATCCGACGTACTGAATGATTTTGGATTAAGCACTGTAACGGCAGCGAATGGAAAAGAGGCGCTCAAGGCGTACAGCCAAAATCCTACTAGTTATGATTTGATTATCTCTGATATGAAAATGCCAAAAATGGGCGGCATGGAACTCATCAAAGAGATCAAAGCATTGAATTCCCATTATGTGCCAAAATTCATACTCATGACTGGTGGGGTGAATATTCATTTTGAAGATAAACAGAGCGAAGCTAGTCTCTTGTGTGATAGTTATATATACAAACCCTTCGAACTAGATAAGGTTCGAAAGGTTTTATCAAAATTACTCAGCAAACCCGCCAAAAAAGCGGCCTAAGGAAATTAGGGCTGTTCGTTTTCTTGGCAATTAGATAGGCCACTAGCCGAAACATCGCAAACTAGAGCTTTTCTTAACAAACCAAACAACAATTGATCGTTCTTCAATACTACTACTTTACTTTTGCTCACGCGTGCTACCCCGCTGTAAGAGGCACAACCAACACTTGATGCAATCAATGCAAATAAAACCATTAGTCTAAGATGTTTCACATTCTCTCCTTGATGTTGAATACTAACTTAATTCTTTGAATTCTTAGGAAATTAGTCAAATCTAGAGGCCCGAAGCCAGACTTTAGTTGGTTCCACTAGCCAGCAAAAAGTCTTCTTCCAATACTAGTAAAAATATGACGAAGCCTTCCGCCGCTAGCCTCTTGTTCATACTTGAGATCATGTTTTTCTTGGATATCTGAAACCCAAGAGTGCCACGTCTGAGCGTTTTGCTTTTTTTCTTTTTCCCAATGCTCATGGTGTATTTGTATTTTATCTATTTCTTGATTGTCCAGCCACAAACCATGTTGCTCGGGGCAACGGTCAATCACCACTCCAGAGGAGTAAGCATAATTCACAGCCTTTAAGGCTGCATCGCAGCGCGGGCATGTTTCATGGGATTGAGTTTCTGCCTCGGGAATTCCCGTAAAGGCCGCAGCAATGGCTTGCTGGATTAGCTCAGGACTAAAGCTTTCCTCTTCTGACTGCATAATCTTGACCAATTCTCCATCGTCCAACCACACACCTTGGCATTGATGGCAACGATCAATCTCTACTCCTTCATAAATTTCTGGTACTAAGGAATTCTCTATTTTACAGCGCGGACATTTCATAAGCCTTCTCCCTATAGGAATAGGCTAACCGCTGTATTTTCATTGGTCTAGCCCTAATAAGAAAAGCCGTACTTCACTTTTAGATAGTTTTCTATTTGAAAAAGCTCAGAATCACTCAAAGCTCGACTATATTTAATGACATCCCCCATATCGCCATCAAAATATTCCGCAGGGCTAGGGCTTGAATCAAAGGTGGAGGCCTCCGATCCCACTCCTATATATCCAAATCGAGGTAGTTCGGCGCCCCCAGCAAGATTGTCGCCTGCTCCATGACCTGCCACATTTTGCTGACGAAAGACTCCGTCGATAATGATATCCTTAAAACCGGTCACAGGATTGTAGCGAACCACAACAATATGAGGGCTGCCATCGGTAACGCTTGTTGCTTCATTTAAATCGTGAATGGAGCCATCATCATCCGTAGTTTGCCAACCGATGCCGCCACTTTCCACTTCCAGTCGGTAAACAGCACTACGATCAAAAGATACGATGTGCCCATCGCCATCACCATTGACCACGGCAAATATGGTAACCCCTGCCAGGGAACCAACGGCTGAATAATTTAGATCGCGAATCGGTAGATATTGCGCCCCACCACTAAAGCGTATACCAGGACGGCCGTTTAAATCCGAACTGGCAACATAGGTTGGCTGTTCCGCCAAAGTGCTTTGATCGCCATGATAATTATTGCCAGATTGATCCTGCCAAATAGAGACGCGGTTGGACCCATCGTAGGTTACCCCTACTTGTGGATCAAACCATAAAGTTAAATTCGAAATTTCTGATGGCTGCACCAAATACTTTTCATAAGTCGCATTGTAGAAGTTCAGCGGATCATTTACAGGGTCTGCCGTTGGCAAGTCGGAATAGATTGCCATATGTCCCAAAGAACCTTCTAGATAATTGGCGGGTGTAGCGTCGGCGCCAAAGCGAAAGGCAGCAGCCGGCGGCGAATAACCCGTACTAATTGCAAAATTGCACTCTTCATTTCCGTTAATATATAGTCTTGCCGTGGATCCATCGTAATAGGTTCCGATCAAATACCAAACCCCTTCCTTTAAATTTTTAGAAGAAGTGCAAGAACGCATACTTGTTGGATTATAATTTGCGGCAATGCTTGCTGGGCTCAATACCGAATTGTAAATTGCCAGCTCATCTATCACTCCTTGAAAATAATTGCCTGCAGAGCCCACCGCACCGGTGGTGTCATAGGTACTGTCCCCTGTTCGACCAATCGATATATCCCCACCATGATTGTTCATGGTCCCTATGTTGTTAACAGTAGATCCCACTTGCACACCGTTAACAAAGCACTTCAATTCATCGCTTGGCTGATCAAAGGTAAGGGCGACATAATAATCTGTATTCAGACTAATGGGAGAGCTAATGTACTTTACGCCGTTGGTGCCGGTGCTTCCCCAGCCCTGATTGTCACTCCATGCTTGGCATATCACATTGCCGCCCTCAACATATATGCGAAAGCCATTTCCACTTCCTCCCTCTTCATATACCGTTTGCTGAGGAGCGGTAGAGCCTTCCACACGAAAGTAGACTTCTATACTACGCAAATTGTGATTGCTTGTATTGATGGAAGCATTATTCGGCACCAAAACATTGTGAGTGGAACCATTGAACGAAGCAGCATCGTTGGGACTTGTATCCGTAGCCAAACCGGCCACACCCATACTAGCCGAAACTGCACCATCAACGGCTGCCCCTAAACTACCGTAGTTGGTGAGTGTGCCGCCCAGATCATCAAAGCGGTAATATGCTACGGGGGCATTGGCAAGAACTTCGGTATCATGGGAATCCCCCGTGCCACTACCCACGACCAATTGCAATGAGTCCGGATCTGCCGTGCTTTGCCTAACGCTAAGACCGTTGCCATCATAGGAGCCATTGCTAAATAAAGTTTGTCCACCTGTGCTCGTATCACCTAGCTGCACCCAAGTTTGCACATAAATATTGGCATTGGAATTGATGCCCGTGCCAATATTTAACAAATCATTCAATCCATCAAAAACCAGTCGATGCAGATCACTGGCAGCAGTGCTTCCATTCCAACCACTCGCAGCGGTCCCATCAAAATTATTTAATGTGGCCGTGCCGCCAACGTAGGGGCCCGTGCTAAGTATATTGGACCAAGACGTATCCAAAGGTGTATTCGTTCCCTGTGTAAAGATTTGGGAAAAACTTGCTTCAAAATCCAATTCTAAATTGGTGATGGTATAATTGGAGCCTACATTTATCGAAACAATCTCTGTATCACTATCTACCCCCATACTCCCCGTAAACTGCAACTCGTAGGTACCAATGGATTGCGTTCCACTAGGAGTCCAGCCAATTTGTCCCGCGCTGGCTAGATTGGTTGTATCCACCGTACCTGGCAGATTGGAACAATTGGAACCTGCGGCCACCGAATTGTCTATCACACGATCAAAGGTGCAAGTATAGGACATAAAAGAATCATCCCCAGTAATGGTATTGTTCACATCCAAACTAATTAGATTCCCGGTGATTTGCTCGTTCGCATCATAAACTAAGTTTGTCAAATCGGTCAGACTTGGGGTGGCCAAAGTGCTCACGCTAATGTCATTGGTATTGGTTTCAAGTGAGCCAAAAAAATCTTGCGCCCTTACCCGGTATTCATAGGCCGTATTGGGGCTTAATCCTGTAATGGTATAATTGTCTGTTGGAGCACTTACACTAGTAATCAAATTTGGGATGCCGCCGACAATTTCAAAAACAAAGTAGTTTGCCGCAGACGCATCATGTGTCCAATTCAAACGCAAAGACCGAGTCTGCACTTGATCGATCGAATCCAAACCACTAAATGCTAGAGAACCAACTCCTCGGCCTTCCACACCCATAGAGGCTTGAAAGTCGTTGCCGCCATAGGAATACTTGATTCGAACCGTGGTACCAAACTCTCCTATTGCCAATGGTTGAAAGCGAACCGTGATGGTGCATTCACCCTGCGGACCTATCGGACCTGAACAGGTAGTGGATTGAATGGCAAAATGAGTGTTGTCCCCTTCCACATCGGTTACACTTACCGAGTCTGATGCAACATTCTTGGCAGTGATCACATAATTCGAATTTCCAGAGTTTGCTAGTACGGCACCAAAATCATAACTACTGGGTGTAAACTCAAAGGCCGAGTTTCCTATGGTATCACTGGAGCCACCTACATCAAAAAGCTCATCAACTTTTTCTCCATCAGAGCAAGCCGTGAATGCTAGAATATAAAGAGCAAATAAATATTTGCTAAGTTTTGCTCGATCCATACTTAAGCTATCGGTTTTTCAAGCTTTTTTCATGAACTCTTTTTGTGATTTTTTGCCTTTTTAGGACTCAAAATGAAACGCTAATGTATTAAATTGTTACAACCAAAACTGTATTCCCGCATATACCTTTATGCCCGTTAAAGTAATGTCGGTGTTTTGACCATAATCAAGGCTGCCGCCTACATGCAGATTGATCTTTTCTGAGGACGGGAAGATATAGTATCCTCCCATGCTAAGCCCCACTACCGGCACGACACTGTTGGTGCCGTTAAACAAATACTGCTTCATCTGCGCTGTTAAAACGGTTCCGCCTTGGTTGTAGGGCTTTGAGCTGGCACTGCGCATTCCATTGATGGAAACTTCTTCTACCTCTTGCATCAAGGAATTTCCTCGAAGGGATAGAGCCACCCCGGCGCCAATATCGGTATAAAGTGTACCAAAGCCACTCGTATTCAAACCTTGCCGGATGGATGCAACTAGTGCCATTTTTTTATTGAAGGCATAACTATAGGATACGCCAAAGTCCAAACCTGTTGCACTTGATGCATCCGTAGTAATGGATGATGCACCGGAGTGAAACATCAGAGTATTGCGCTTCTCCTCCACCTTGATAATTGGCTGCGCAATGCTTACCGCTTCTTCGGCATAGGCGGAAGGTAGGAGCATAAAAATAAATGGAATTGCTCTAAGCAACGTCGACATTTTCTTGTTCTCTTTCATTGCTGCGAAGGGCTTGGATGATTTCCTTATGTAGCATACTATATACTTGTGACTTTCTAGATGGTTTGCTTTTTTCAACATAAGACATAACAAGATTTAATTTCTTTTCTGGCAAGCATGATTTAAATTTTTCAAGTACTGACAGTGGTGCGTCCCAAGCTGAAGCCAAGTCCGCAGCATTGAATTTCTTCAGTATTTCCGAAAGACTATCCTCATCTAATTTTTCTGCCCAACCCAGCACTACAATATCCTCCATAACTTCAATACTAGGATCAGGTATTTGTAGAACTTGCTGCTCTTCTTCTAGATTGTTAATTTGTATATTCATACGGCGGCGCAGACCACGTGTGGCAGATTCTTTTTTATTCTCAAGGAAATCATAGTCTTTCACATCCAAACTACTAGCCGACTCTTGCAAGCACTTGATTTTCTCTTCCACGTCCATGGATATATGGGCAGATCTCATGCTAGGAAGGTGCGCGTACAAGCTTTGCTTGCCTCTGACAATCTCTGATAAATCCTCATTACTCAAATGCTGAATCGGAAGCGGCTGCAAATAGTACATCTCTTGATGGTAGCTTTTAGCTTGCGGTTCTACGTCTGATAGATAGCCAGCATATTCTTTTAACATGGGCTTGGCATTCATCACTTTTTTACGCATCTCTAAAGGCAGTTTTAACCATAAATACTTGGCGTAAGAATCTTCTTTCGACCAATAACAATCACAGAATATGGCAATCAAGGCTTCTTCTGTTAACTCTTTCACCAAATTTGAATCAGTATCGGCATCATTGGAAGCCGCCATATTCTGATTGGTGACGGAGCTTACACTCTCATCAAAGGCAGAAGCCTTAACACTGCTACCACCTTCAAAAATACTTTTTAACTCGCCAAGCCCCTCTTTTACCAAATTACGTAAACGTTTATCCTGTGTAGACTTGGATATTAGTGCTAGGCCCATGGCCAGAGCAACAAGTATGTAAGCTACATAAACCACAAGCATTGTGGGTCTGGTTAGCTCATACAAAGCTTCGGTTACATTAAAATTAAACTTCTTCGGTGGCAACTGCACTTCGATTTGCGCCTCCACACCGTAAGGTTTAAATAAATTGCCGACCAATTCTTGAATTAAAAAAGGCATTTCCGGGGCATGGGAGTATATGGTAACCTTTGCCTCTTTCAAAACGATGCGGTTACCTGGCCCACGTATTTTCATATCACTCAATATAAGTGGCAGCCCTGGCAGTTTTCTTTCTACCTTTTGTTCTTCAATTTTTACGATTACTTTTGCGTGCTCATCAAATTGACGAACAATTTCTTCACTCTGCTTTTGCAGGTTCATTTGTAATTCAAACACATCTTCGTTTGCATATAAAGAGGTGCTAAAGAGTAAAAGCAGTAGGCTTAACATATATTTCATTGCACGCTCCCCCTACTACTTATGGTTTGCAACAAAGTTTTTGCCTCCGCATTGGCAGGACTTTCAACTAGTATTTGCTCCAGCAAATTTTTTGCCTCATTGTTTTGCCCCATTACCACAAGACATGAGGCTTCGGTTAATTTAAGAAAAGATACATTGGGATACTTACCGCGTAAATCTCGCACTCTGGATAAAGCCGAGCTTGCATTGCCCTGACTTAAGTCCACTTGAACCTTCGTCATCTCCTGCATCAATTCAGACAACATTTGATTGGCCATTTCTTTTGTGGCATCTCCCGCCCAATTACTTATAGGACGAAGCTCGATTTCCACTTGGTCTGGGTTTTGTTTTACTGGCAGCACCACAACTCCCACACGTCCAGGTGATTCTACCAATACTGCCTGATCGGATACTGTTATAATATCGCCGGCCTTTTTTTGTTCCGCATCTGTATTGGATGTTTTTACCCACGCATCATGCTTCAATACTACTTGCCTGCCTTGCGGCGCTTCGGTAGATACCTGCTCCAACAGCGAACATGCTGTTGTAAGTAGTAGTAATGATGCAATCAAAAAACGCATAAACATATTTCCTCAAACACTGGTTCGTCTCATTTTTTAAAAGAGTTAAGGGTAGATTAGCATTCCTGGACTTTTCTTAGACCTAGGTACAATTTATTTAGCTTTCATTAATATATTAAAGAAAGTGCCGATTATTTAGGTGCTATGAAAAGTTTAATTTTTGGAATTATACTAACTACAGTTGCTGTTATCTTGTCAGTAGAAGGCGGGATAGATGCCTACATGCAAAAGCACTCCATTATATTGGTGATTGGCGGTACCATTGCGATCTTCTTTTTTGCTACGCCTGATAAAAGTATAAAACTGACATGGCAAGCCTTTATTAAACTCTTTCGCAAAGAAGAACGATTTGAAGACTATCATGCTGAACTGGAATCCTTAGCAAGAAGTAAAACCCTAGCCTCCCCTTCTAATAATAAGTTAATCAATTATGCAGCGGAGCTTTGGGAGCAAGGGATCGATCCAAACTTGTTTATCGTATTGGTCTCACAAAAAAAGATGGAAATTGAAAATGACACATCAGATGCCCTACAAACCTTAAAAAACTTATCAAAATACCCTCCGGGTCTAGGTATTACCGGTACGGTTATGGGTATGATTGCACTATTCTCGCAAATCGATTCTAACAAAGACAATGTGGGAGCTAGTATTGCCCTGGCGATGACGGCAACTTTTTTTGGTCTATTTTTGACCAATATTATTATTGCTCCCATTGCGGACCGCATTCAAATTCGTTATCTAAACCGTAAAAGAATGTTCTCCAATATTTATAAGGTCTTGCTGCTGATCAACCAAGATGAGCCAGATGCCATTATAAATAATGAGCTAGAAGTGGAGCGCGTGGCATGAAACAGAAGCCACGCATGCCGCGCATTGATCGAGATGAAGACATTCATTTCGAAGACGATACGGGGCATTTATGGGCCGTATCCTACGCCGACTTTCTGATGGTTCTTCTTAGCTTTTTCATCCTATTTTTTTCTACGGAAGACACCAACCAAGTAATTGAAAGAATCCTTACCGCTACCGAGCAAGGCTCTGAGGCCCAAGGAACTGGTGGCGGCGACTCCTATGGCCGTGATAAGGTCGAGGCAAAAGGCGCCGTACCGGCATCTTTAATTGAGAAAGTCTCTGATAACTTCTCTATAAAAGTGGACGAATCCGACAAACGAGTGGTTTTTTACTTTCCTGATGATATTTACAGGAAGGGCGAGACTGTATTGAATGAAACCTATAAGGCCGAGCTCGCCTCGCTTTTAGAAATCTTGCAAGAATTTGCCAATGAAATTGAATTGGAATTTGTGGGTCATACAGATTCCATCCCCATTCGAAACCCCGCACAAAAAGTAGTAAATGATAACTTTGCCCTATCGGTAATCCGTGCCACACGGGCTCTACAGTATGCACAAAGTTTGGGCTACCCCAGTGAAAGAATGGCCGCCAAGGGTAGCGCACAAACCAAGAGGGATTCCAGAACCCTGTCTTTGATCATTCGCTCCACTCGGGATGAATTATAAAGTGCTCCTTTTTGATGTTGCTCGGACACGAAAAAACCTAGATGTTTTATAGACTTAGACTCGAAATTGGGGTGCAGCCCCGGACCCCTCCGGATAAACATCCGAAATTCTTATAAACCCAAAAAATCCAACAACATTAAAAGGGAGCAGTTATAGGGTTTTACAAAAGCTCTAGTTTTTTGCATCCTATAAGCAATAAAGGGGTGGATCATGATCATTTTATTTATTGCTAGTCACTTGATGGCCGCCATACCTGATTTAAATCCCGGTCAATGGCAAGTGGAAACACAGATCGTAAGTAGCGACGTACTTTCAGAGAAAGAAAAAAAACTAGATGAAGCCTTAAAAAATGTCCCCGAGGAAAGAAAGGCCCGCTTAAGAAAAATCCTAAGCACGGCGCTAAATGAAAAGTATGGCAACAAAACTGCTAGCAAAAAGGTTTGCGTATCGGCAAAGGACAAGGCCTCTGCTCTTTTTATCTCCAATAGCGAATCCTGCCAGCAAGACTTTCAGCAAAAAAATGCCAGTCTCTACACCATGAAGTTTCGCTGCAAAGATGGCAGCCTAGGAAAAGGCACCTGGAAACAAGTGGGCCAGAACGCGTTTTCTGCCAATATGCAGGTTCAAGGCCCCGAAGGTAAAAAGTCGAAAATTCAATACAAAGCGAAACTCTTATCCACCCAATGCCAATAGGCTCAATTGGCCGTGGAAATACCGAGTCGCTTTAAAAATGCCTGGATCGAAAAGTCTCTTCCCAAAAACTTTTCGATGGATGCGTTCACATCCCTGGAATCGCCCGTCTCGTAGATTTCTTTACGAAGACGCATGGCCACCTCTTTGTCGTTAAAGCCCTGTGGCGATTCTTCAAAGACCGAGGCTAGATCTGCAGCCACACTATCGGCCCAAGCATATCCATAGTAACTGGCATCATAGCCGCCCCACAAATGCCCAAAAGAAGAAATCATGGAAGTATTCTCAGGAAACTCCAAGAATACATCTTTTAAGACCTGATTGGTAAAGGATGTTAAATTTGTTGTGGCATCCCCTACTTGGATCTCTTGATGAATTTTTTGGTCCATAATGGCAAAGGCAAATTGCCGGCGGTAATGTGTGGCAATGGTAGCGTTTTGGGATTTCTTAATTCTTTCTAGCAAATCACTAGGAACTTTGTCGTTGGGATTTTCATAATTGTGCGCAAAGGTATCCAGCACTTCTTTATCCAAAACAAAGTATTCCAACATCTGTGAAGGCGCCTCAACAAAATCCCTTGGCACCGATGTTCCTGATATACTAGCGTAATTTACCGTAGTTAAAATGGTATGTAGAGCATGACCAAATTCATGGAAAAGCGTTTCCACATTGTCTAAGGACAAGAGCGCAGGACCTTCTTTTGTAGCTTCAGGAAAATTACAAACTAGAGCAGCAATGGGACGCCGGTAGGTACCATCATCCAAAAGTTTGCCTTTGCGCAAAGTGAACTGTGCAAAATGCGAATACTTTTCTTGATCTGGACGAGGGAACATATCCAAATATAGATAACCCAATGGCGCTCCATTTCTAGAATCGTAAATGCGCATTAGGCGCACCTTCTTCTCCCATACATAGGGCGCTTGGATTTCTTCAATTTTTAAAGAAAATAATCTTTCAAAAACTCGGAACATACCTTGTAAGGTATTTTCATACTCGAAGTATTTTTTTAATTGGGTGGTATCAACATCTAGCACGCGCTTTTTGTATTGGTCCAGATAGTAACGAAAGTCCCACGCTTGGATTTTTGCATTAGCATCATTTGTATCTTCCACCTTTAATTTGGACAAGGCGGCTAACTCGGCTTGAAATTTGGGCTCAATGCCTTCACTTAAATCCGTAATAAAATCCAAGGCTCGTTTGCCATTTTTGGCCATCATAACTTCTGTCTTATAATCCGCCCAAGTATCATAGCCCAGCAGCTTTGCTTGTTCGGCTCGCAAGCGAACCATTTTTTCAATCAATTCCTGATTGCTCTGCATGGCTCGTTGCTGTCTTGCTAAAAATACCTTTTTGCGGGTTTCCTCCTTAGGAGAATAGACATTAAAAGGCTGGTATTGGCTAAAAATGCCCGCCGCAACCAAATAGTCACCACTTTCATTGGTGGCAATGGATTCTAACATATCCGCAGGAATGCCTTCTGCCTCCTGCTTGGTGATCAATGTTTTTTCTGAATTGGCCTTATCGATATTGATGGAGATTGCCTTTGCGATATCTGCCATCTGCTTTTTGATCTCGATCACTCGCTGAAATTTTTCTTCGGGCAAATCAAAACCACGTCTTTTGTAGCTACGCATAGTATCTTCTAGCATGCGCGCCTCGGTCCCTTCGACTTGTGGATTGGTATCGGCATAGGCTTTGATCACCTCATAGATATCTCGCCGAGCAGCCACATCCACATACCACTTGGACATTTCTGCCTCGGCCTCTTTGGCTACCTTTTTTAAATCCATATCCGTACTTGTTTCCGCCAATAGCCCTACAATATTGGAGGCATTGCCCACTTCATAATAAATCGTATCCAAACGACCTAGCGTATTAGCAAAATTTAATTTTGCTAAGGGTGTATTTGCCAAATCATCCAAAGCCGCATTGGCCTTTTCCTTTGCGACCTTTAAACTTTCCAAAACATCTTCTGGACACTTATCAAAGTAAGGCAGATCCAATTTCAATGAATATTTTTTTTCTAAGTCGGCTTGGGCCTGATTGAACTGCGTAGTAGCCCGATCCCTTTTATTGAGGTTTGTGTCGCAGAAGCGCGCGGAAAGGATAGCAAACACAGCTAACAAAACCAATGTAGCAGCAATTGTATGTTTACGGCGATTGATCATAAATGTCCCTCCTAAGGACGCATTGAATATGAATACGAACGCTTTGTCTTGTAAAGCTCAAAATGAAACCATTTTTTACTGCATTCGAGCCGATATGACCATTTTTTTCTATGCACGAGTTTTTTCTACATAAAAAAAGGGCCTGCCCGGCCCTTTTTAGAAGTTTAATTTCCTATGTTGTTTTTATAAACTCAATGGCATGCTCACGCCCAACATCATCGTGTTGTAGTCTGCATCTGGGTTGATCGAACCATTTTGATTTTCATCATAGGTAGCCGTGTAGTACTCGAAGTTGATGGAAACAAAAGGCAAGCCTGTGTAGCCCACACCTAATTTTAAGCCTGTACCTTCAAATTCGGTAGTAGAGGTAGTTTCTGCATCCATGGCATCAGCAAAAAAATAGGTGCCATAAAAGCGCAGCAGGATGGGCAATTCATAAGCTACAAATACACCCATGGAGGCGTGACTTGTATCGGCTGTTGGGTTGGTATCTATCTCCCCGTCGGACATCATATACTCTAAGCCAAAAGCCAAACCTAACATGCTGTAGCCGCCTCGAAGGCCTAAAAATATACCCGATGCATCTTCATCGGTTGTGCCTCGCTCATAGCCACCGCTAAGTGCGTAGGATAAGTACGGGTCTAAATAAAGTGCTGCACTGGCGTTCAAACTAAAAAAGCCAATCATCATTGCTAATATATATTTCATCTTTTTCTCCTTGTTGCTCACCATTAATTCTCATCCAGATTAGGATAATGAGTCAATAAAAGCCCCCTTAGCTTCTACTGAAAATCCTCAATCTTGTATTTCCCTGCTTTCTTCATCAGCTCAGTGGCCTGTTTTTGGTTGAGCGACTTACCCTTATGTAACACAAGTAAAACCTCATCCTTATCTAGATCTACTTTAACTTCCTGAACAGCAGGATCTGCCTCAAAGGCTCGAGTGATGGACTTGGCACATGAGCCGCAAGTCATGCCCGATACTTGCATCTTTACTTCCTCTGCGGACACGGACAGGGAAGCCATGAAAAGAAATATTGCTACCAACAACTTGTACATACCTACTCCTTATTGTTTTATTGTCTCAATCATGAAATTTCTTAAGATTCAAAGTTGTAATATCACTTAGCTGGGTGGAGAACTTTTCAATCATGCGATCAATCATTTGCTTGTCTGCATGATGCATGTGAAATTCGTTTTCATCAACAATCTCGATGATTTTTTCTCCAGCAAAATAACTTAGTGCAGAACGCATAATACTTACAGAATAGGCCTCAGGATAACGCACCACCTTCCCTAAATCCTTTTCTACTTGAAACACCTCCTTACTGACGTTTTGAAAGGCTTCAAAGTCAAAGGAAGTGCCAATAAAAGACTTTAAGCTTTGCGCTGCCACATAATAGGCCTCATAAATATGGGCAAAACTAGCCGAATAAGGACCTACTACTTGACCTAACTTATAAAAATCCTTTTTTGCAACTTGGAAAGTTTGTTCAAATTGAAAATCAGGCTGCTGCATAATGCTAGCAATTAAAAAGCGAATTTGTTCAAACATTTCCCCCGATTTAGGTAGATAAAACTCATGCTTCAGCATACGACGCTGCTCCAAAAAGTAATGCTTCAAGCTTGCTAAGGAATCGATAGATCCACGAAAGATATTGATCCAAGCACTGGCAATAAAATGTGGAATTAGAAAGTGATGCAAAATGGTATTTTTTAAATATAGCAGTTCACTTCTTGCCTGCGGATTTACATGATAAAAGGTTCGATCCAGTGTTTTGCTTTTTATTTTCTCCACCTTTTTAGAGTCGATCAACAAATCCAAGGCATCCTCTATCGCCTGCGAACCATTGCCATCTAAATTTGGACTTAAAGGAATTTGAAAGTCCCTAGCATAGGCTAGGATACTTTCACAACGGCTGTAGATATACTTTTTTGTCAGCGCGCCGCTAACGTTATCTAGCAAGACCAATGACAAAAGCGAGGTGGGACTGATCATCATCTCTTTGCCGACCGAGCGAAAGCAAGCAAAAGCCAAATCTTGCACTTGAGCACGGCGATCCTCCTCTACATGCTTGATAAAAATGGGTTGCCCGGCCTTTAGGTGAATGGAGCCAAAACGTTTGGACATTACGGATAAGAGATTTACCAATTGCCAGGTGGACTCTTTGATTTTTTTGCCACCTAGGGACTCGCGGCTATGGGCCCTTGCCTCGGGCAAGGTCTCATGAGAAATGGAGATGGGTAAAAAGCAAAGCGGCTTGTCCTTGGGCAAATGGGAGTAGGCTTCCAAAAGCATATGGAACAAACCGTAGCGAGGCGGCAAGAGACGTCCCGTACGTGAGCGACCACCTTCAAAGTAAAACTTTATAATCTTTTGATTCTTTAAAAGGTGGTAAATGTAGGCCTCTAATACCAGTTTGTACAGGTCCTCACCTTTAAAACTACGCCGAATGAAAAACGCGCCGCCTTTGCGAAACAGATTCCCCACCGGAAAAACGTTGAGGTTCATACCCGCAGCAATAAATACGGGAAGGGAATATTTTTTGTAAACGGCGTAGGAAATCCCTAGAAAATCGGCGTAAGACTGATGATTGGGACATAAAATGAGATGACTGTCTTTTTGCAACTGAGGGATATCTACCCCCTCTGCCGTCTCTAAATTGATTTTTTCATACAGCTTGGCAAAGGTTGCATCAAAAAGTCTTTCTAACTTCTTTACGGTTGCCAAAGAATAATTCGCCGAAATTTCTGTTAAATACTTTTCTGCAAGCTCCCGCTTTGAGGGGTTTTCCTCTAAATACTCGAGCAACTTAGGGTAGTCTGAAAGTACTTTCGTCAAATCACGCTCCGTTACCGCTAATTTAAAGCAAGGCAACGGAACATGCTAGAAGAAATTATCTACCGTGCGCCACTTCCGGCTGGTGAAAGTACTCTTCTGGGCTAAAGTCATCCACCTGAATGGCATCATTGCGCAAAGCTTCTGCTGCTTGCACCTGCTCAAACTCGGCCTGCGTAATCACGCCTAGCTCGAGAGCCTTATCCAAAGCCGCCGGCCCTTTGATTTTTGGCATCTCTTTTTTGCGCATGGCGCGGCGAATCTTCTTTTCAATGTCCGCACTGGCCTTGATGGCCTTAAAAGCATTGGCAAATAATCCCAGCCCCTTGCCATCTTCTGGCACATAAATACCATCTTCCAATAGACGTTTGCGCTGCTCGTTATCTTCTTGCATCAATTGCGCTACTTTATGTGAGGTCTCATCGGTAATGCCACGATTATAGGGATTCATTCCTGAGAAAAAGCGAACGGGACCAGCAAAGAACCAAGATAAGCCTGGCACTTTTAAATTTTCATAAATGCCGTCTATGGATTCTTGAATGATCGAAAATGCATATTGCATGGAAATTTCCACATAGGGCAGATCCTCTCTTTTCGAACCCTCTTGTTCATAGCGATAAAGAACCGCAAAAGAGTAATACAGCATGGAAAGAATGTCAGCAAAACGACCGGTTAGTTTGCCCTTTTGCTTCAACGCTCCACCAAGTGAGCCCATGGCAACATCGGTCATGAAGGCAAAAACGGCGGTGGCCCAAGTAATTTTTCGATAATATTTGGCTGTAGGCCCGCTTACAGGAGAAGATGCTGCCCAGCCCCTTGTCCAAGAAAGTACCACAGCTCGGAATAGATTTCTTACGACATGCCCTACATGCCCCCAGAAATTATAATCAAAAGCTTTTTTATCCCCTGCTTCCACAGCCGAAACTTCTTTGTAGGCATAAGGATGACCTCTTAATGCTCCCTGACCAAAAACGATCAAAGTACGAGTCAATATATTGGCCCCTTCAACCGTGATGGCCACTGGAGCGGCGGTATAACCATTGGAGATAAAGTTTCTTGGTCCACGGGAAATGCCATTACCGGCCAAAATATCCATGGCATCGTTTAAAGCAGCACGCATCATTTCAGTAGAAGTGTATTTGCAAATGGCCGTCACCACTGGCGGCTGCTCTCCAGCATTCAAACCGCTACAGGTTAAATATCGTTGCGATTCAATCAAGTAGGCACGCGCTGCAAGCCGTGCAAGTGGTTCCTCAATGCCTTCAAAGCGTCCTATATTAATGCCAAATTGTTTACGAATGGTCGCATGTGCCGAGGCGCCGTAAGCGGAAACCAAAACCCCACCGCTAGCCTGTGCCGGTAAGGAAATCCCTCGTCCTGCAGCCAGGGATTCCATCAACATCCCCCAGCCTTTGCCAAGACCGCCTTCGCCGCCAATTACGGCATCGATCGGTACCACCACATCCTTTCCTTGAGTTGGGCAATTATAGAAAGGGCAATTCAATGGATCATGGCGACGCCCTACGATGACACCTTCTGTTTTTGTTGGAATCAAGGCGCAGGTAATTCCAAGATCCTCTTCGCCGCCCAAAAGCTTATCCGGATCTCTTAATTTAAATGCCAAACCCAATACAGTAGAAATGGCGGCCATGGTGATATAGCGTTTATTCCAATTCAAACGAATGTATAGTTTTCCGTCTTCGCCTTTAAATAGCACCCCGCTTGAACTTATGGAGCCGGCATCCGAGCCCGCATTGGGTTCGGTCAAAGCAAAGCATGGAATTTCTTCGGCACTAGCCAAACGCGGCAAGTAGTATTTTTTTTGCTCTTCTGTTCCATAATGTATTAACAGTTCCGCGGGCCCCAAAGAATTCGGCACCATGATATTGGTTGCCAAAGGAACCGAGCGGGAAGAAACCATTTTCACTACCGCGGAGTTCATTAGTGGCGAAAAGCCCAAACCGCCATATTCTTTGGGAATGATTAAACCAAAAAACTTTTCTTTTTTAATGTAATCCCAAACTTCTTGCGGCAAAGCGCGGTTGCGATGCACTTCAAAATCATTCACGATGGAGCAAAGGTGTTTGACTTGATTGTCTAGAAAAGACTGCTCCTCATCCGTTAGCTTTGCAAAATCCACCGAGCGCATTTTTTTGAAATTGGGTTTCCCTGAAAAAAATTCGGCTTCCAACCATACCTTTCCCGCATCCAGTGCTTGCTTCTCTGTTTCCGAAATCTCAGGAATAATTCTTCGCATAAATTTCATAAGAGGTGAGGATATCAATATCTGACGAAGGGGCTTGATATTCCCAATCACGGCAACAACTAAAAATAAAAGGAGCAACCAAGTGGGAGCTGCGTAGCCAATAAGAATAAAAGCTAAGACTACGGTCCAAGCGATAAAGGGTAGCCCCAAATAGCCCACTACTAGAACAAGTAGTACAGATGCCAAAAGTCCATAAATCCCCCAAGCCGATAGAAAACCAATTGCTGCGTCTAATAATTCCATAATATCTCCTACTTATCTCATTTACTCTTATAGACGGTTAAAAGGCAAGAAAAGCCCCGGCTTTGTTTCGTTATCAGACAAAAAACCAGCACAAGACTTGTGCATGCAAAGTCTTTTTCTTGCTCCTAAACCAGAGCCTATGTACTGTGCAGTACATTATGAGATTGACCAGCGGCAAAAGCAAACGGGACGAGATACTCAACACGGCCTACCACCTTTTTCGTAAAAAAGGTTATCACGCTTGTGGTCTTAATGAAATTCTACAAGAGTCCCATGCCGGCAAATCGCAGCTCCATCATTACTTTGGCAGCAAACAAGATCTGCTCCGCGAAGTCATGCAATTCTACGCGGAAAAAGTATTGGATGAAACCGCTAGTTTTATGAATCAAATTGAAAACCTAAATGAATTTGAAAAGCTAATTGATGGTAGCATTCGCTTGGCCCAAAGTGGCAATGAAATCGCCGGTTGTTTGGTTGGCTCCATGTGCGCGGAGTTGGCACTAACAGATGAAGTAATTCGGGTGGACATCTCCCATATTTTTGAAAAGTGGAAAAATCTTTTTTCTAAGGGCCTAACCCGTCTGCAAGCCAAAGGACTATTGCAAAGTGATGCCAACACCGATGCCATGGCCGAACATTTTTTGGTTAGCTCGCAAGGGGCATTTCTTATGGCAAAGGCGAATAAGGATTTGTCCATTATCCGCAAAACAATTCTGGAGAGCATCCAATATATCCGCTCCTACTCGACCTAGCATTTGAGCTTTCTACGTTCTAAGACTATAATGAAATGTAGATCCAAGGAGTTTTAATGAAAAGCATTGGCATTTTGTTGGTAAGTTTTTTCTTTTCTTTTTCCCATGCGGCTAGTTTGCAAGGCGTAGACTTTCCCGACACCGCAAAGGTGGGAGAAAAACAAGTCATTCTCAACGGCCTAGGCCTGCGCCTTGCCACCATATTTAAAGTGAAGGCTTATGTTGCGGCTCTTTATTTAGAAAAAAAATCCAATTCTTGGCACGAAATTCAAAAGGACCCGGGCAATAAAAAGCTCATCTTGCACTTTTTAACTAGTCTAAAAAAAGAAAAACTAAAAGATTCCTTAGTGGAGGCTTACCGCAAAAATTTGTCTACCGAAGACTTTAGCAAAATTCGCCCTGCCATTGCGAAAATGAATCGCTATATCAAATCCATGAAAAAGGGGCAAACCATAGAAATGCACGTTAGTGGGAATGAATCCAAAATTTATGTACGCGGCAAACATGCGGTGACCATCGAGGATGCGTTTTTTGCTAAGAACTTTTTGGTTGCCTATCTAGGTGAGAACCCGCCAAATCCAGAAATCAAAAGCGGCTTGCTCGGTAAATAAAAAAAGGAGCCGCTAGGGCTCCCTTTTACCATGCTGCTGTTTATCTTCTTACTTCGCAGCAGACTTGGATTCAATATCAATCAATTCTACATCAAAAATAAGAGTGGAATTTGGTGGAATGCCAGGTCGACCACGCTCACCGTAGGCTAAGTCCGCAGGGATAAAGAATTTGTACTTAGCTCCCTTTTTCATCATCTTAAGACCTTCTGTCCAACCAGGAATCACCCCGCGCACAGGAAACTTCGCAGTTTGATTTCTCTCATAGGAAGAATCAAACTCTTCTCCATTAATCAAAGTGCCGCGATAGTGTACCTCTACGGTGTCATCATCACTAGGAGAGGAGCCTTCCCCTTCTTTTTCCACGATGTACTGCAAACCTGATTCTGTAACTTGTACGCCCTCTTTGGATTTGTTCTCTTCAAGGAACTTTTGCCCATCTTCCATATTCGTCTTTGCTTCCGCTTGACGCTTTTCAAGAAGTTGCTTTTGCACATCTTGCAAAACTTTTTGCATCTCCTCTGGGCTTAAACGGCTTTCTTTTTCGCTTAGCGCCTCTTCAATGGAAGCGGCCAAAACATCCGTATCAATACCGATTTGCTGTTGCTTCAGGTTATTCCCGATTTGTTGCCCAATTGTGTAAGAAAACTTCTTTTCCGTAGTGTCGAGTTTTCCCACTTTTTTCGAACAAGAAATGGCGATCCCCAGCATGCTGACGCCCAAAAGCAGTTTTGTAACCATTCTCATAATTTCTCCTTGTTGTATTTGTTCCTTTGCATTTAAAAGGCTATAGTAAATCATGGCATCGTTCAATTTTAGAAGAGTCTTTTTTTTGACGCAAAAGGTCTTTCTATTAGCTTTGAGCATGGTCTGCATTCAATGTGCCAGGACGCCAATAAAAAAAGCAGAGAATGCTCTGCGAGAGTCCGCCCCGCCACAGGTTTTGGATGATATTGCCGATCTAAGAGAAGACCTTCGAAGCTATCTACAAAGCATGCCAAAAACATTTCAAGAGCAAACTTTTACTTACCGCCAAACAACTTGGTCAGGCAAAGAAGTTCTGCAAGCCTACCAAAACTTTTTAGCCTTCTTAGACTCTTATCCCGACTTAAAACAAACCAATGCCTACTTAAATGATCACTTTAAGTTCTATGAGGTTTATGGCAGTAAAGCTTGGGGGGATGTTTTTGTTACCGGTTATTTTGAACCTTTGTATCAAGGCAGAAGAAAGGCAAAAGCGCCTTATCTTGCCCCCGCAAGAAAACTACCTGAAGACTTGGTTTGGCTCAATTTACGTGATTTTGCAGAGGAGCATCCGCAGCTTAGCCCGCATTTTGACTACCTAGTCAAAAAAGAAAAGGGACCAAGACTCTTGCGCGGCCGCCTCGTGGAGCAACGTGTGGTCCCCTACCCTTCAAGAGAGGAAATCACGAAAAATGGTGTAAATCATAAGGATGTCATTGTCTGGCTCGATCCCATTGACCATTTCTTTTTGCAAATCCAAGGCTCCGGCACGGTACAATTGGACAATGGCGAAGAATTTACTCTCGCCTATGCGGGGCAAAATGGCCATGACTATGTTGCTATTGGCCGCTTTCTTACCGATCAAATTCCCTTAAAAGAAATGACCGCAACTAAAATTGATGAGTATCTACGGGGTCTATCTGCCGAGGAGCTCCAGCAGCTATTGAATAAAAACCCTTCCTACGTATTTTTTCAAAAACGAGAGGGGCGCCCTTTAACCAGCCAAGGCACTCCGGTAATTGATGGAAGAAGCATTGCCACCGACTCACATTTTTTTCCAAAAGGCTTGTTGGCCTACCTTGATCTTGAGATAGAAAAGGCAGAAATAAAAATTCAACGCATCGTTTTCAATCAAGATAGCGGCGGCGCGATCAACGGCCCTGGCCGAGTCGATTTATTTTGGGGACGCGGCAAAGAGGCGGGCCGCTTAGCCGGCCTTACCAAAGATCGAGGAAAGCTTTGGTTTCTTTTACCTAGGAAAGATCTTTAATAAAAGTTTCCACTTCCGCTACCTGCTCCTCACTCAAACGAGCACCGAATTTGGTAACAACCCTTGAGGCGGCAAAATTCGCCACTTGCGCCGACTTATTAAAATCCAATCCGCGTTTTCTTGCAGCAAAAAAGGCTCCCGCAAAGGTATCCCCGGCACCGGTGGTATCTACGGCTTTCACAGAAACACCTGCTAAGACTTCTTTTGATTTACCATCGAAGGTTACGCAGCCCTTTTCCGAGCGAGTAACAATGAATTGCTTGGCATATTTTTTTAATTCCTCAAAAGCATCGTCGAGACTTTGGCTTTCTGTAAAAGTCATGGCCTCATCCTCATTGGCAAAAATAAAATCAATGGCTTGCTCACCAATGATCTCTTTCATTTGCTCACGAAAATGACTGACCATATTGGGATCAGAAAAGGTCAAGCTAACGGGAATTTGATTTGCTTGGCAGTACTTTCTAGCATCAATTGCGGCGGCACGTGCTTTGGGGGCAGCAACCAAATAACCTTCAATATAAAAGTTCTTCGATTTCTCCAAGCTAGGCTTGTGTACCTCTTCGCTGGATACAGTTTCGGTAATGCCAAGATAGGTTTCCATGCTTCTTTGTGCATCGGGGGTAATCAAAATCAAACACTTGCCCGTAGTCCCCTCCGGAAGCTCTTTATGATCAAAGGTGGAATCCACTTTGTGCTCTTTTAGATCCTTGTAAAAAAACCTTCCGGTTTCATCATTGGCGACTTTGCAGGCATAAAAAGAACTTAATCCCAACTGTCTGGCTGTAATCACGGTGTTTGCCGCTGAGCCGCCGCAGGTTTGTTTTTGAATTTGCCCTTGCACATGTTGATAAAGATAGGATTGGCGCGACTCATCTATCAAGGTCATTAGCCCCTTGGCAATCTCTAGCTTTGCCAGCTCCTCTTCTTTTACGGCAATTTCAAAATCCACCAACGCATTTCCAAAACCATACAAATCATAAGTCAAAATAACCTCCTATAATGAAATTACCCCTTCGATACCTGCCGCTTTTTGGTAGACCTTTACCACCTCTTCTGCCGTATGCATTTTCCAGCGAAAAGTTAAGCTCTGATATTTGCCACCAGATGATTCCTTGGCCTCAAAATCCTGCAAATCCAATGCTTGGCAAAAAGCTGCTACATTTTTTTTGGGCACAACAAATTTAAATAAATAATCTGTGGGCCACTGATGTTGCTCTTGCAGGAGCTCCAAAAAGGTTTTTTGCATGCCATGGTTTAGCAAAGCCGCAAGAAGCTGTCTAGCTAGGTTTGCCTGTAATTTAGGCCCAGTTGTAAGATTTTATTTAATAGCTCCTCATAGGAGTAGCCTGCCTCTTCCGCCATCACCGCATATTCATCAATGGGAGCAATGGCAGGGTTGGGGTTGGCTTCTAGAATATAGGGAGTGTCCCCTTTTAAGCGCACATCCAAGCGAACATAACCCGATAGATTGAGTGCCTTAAAGGCTCGCTTGGCTACCTTTTCCAACTTTCTCATCACGGCTGGCTCAATATCCTTTGGCAAAATCAACTCGATGCCTTGCTGATCACGATATTTCTCACTCCATTTGGTACGCCGAGTAGCAAACTCTTTGTCAGGGTTTTTCGATTTACCAAAGTCCAAACTTGCCGGCGGGAAAACCTCTACACGTTGATTTCCCAGAAGACCCAAATAGACTTCACGTCCCTCAATGAACTCTTCTATCAAGGCATCCGTTCCCACTTGCTCAAAGATAAAATCCACCCTTTCCTTTAAGGCTTTTTCATCTGCTACCATGGAGGCTTTCGCAATACCTAAAGAGGCCTCCTCATTTAAGGATTTGACAAATAAAGGATAGCGAAGGTGTTTGATTTTTTTGAATTTACCCCGCCGCATAGTTACAAATTTGGGGGTGGGAATGCGGTGATAGGACATGATTTTTTTCGACAATGCCTTATCTCTTGCCAACAACAAGCCTCTTGAGTTGCAACCGGTGTACTTAATTCCCAGTAGCTCTAAATAACTCACCACATGGGAATCAAAAATGGCCTCGCCGTTAAACTCCTCCAGCATATTAAAAGCGATATGCGGCCGAAATTTGGCTTTGCACTCACGAATGGGTTTTAGACTATCATAAATTGGCAAAACCTCGACTTCATGCCCGAGTCGTTCCAAACCACGAACCACAGAGTATTCGGTATACCAATCTTGATCGAAAGTTTTCTCCTCTTCCAATGTGGTATCTGGGACTAGATCAGCATGCAATAGAACTACGATTCGAAGTTTACGTTTCATTATGTATAGTAAAAAGGGCCATTCTTTAACCATTTGAGTGGTTCGTTTTGCACGTATTTTTTTAAAGCCCTTTTATCCCCCTTACGCCATAAGCTTAAAACTCTTTTATTCTTAAATAAAGGGGAATGATAACGATGCAACAAATAATCTTTGTAGTGTATCGGAATAGCAAGTGGCTCGATCCATTTTTTTAGATCTTTTCGCAAAGATAAAAAAGGATCTTTGATGGTCATGCCATAAAATTTTTGTTCTATTTCGCGATAGGTAATATCGCAATCATAGGCGCGGCGCAAATAGAACGCGTTTAAACTCAAATTGATTTGGTTGACCTTACCCGGCCGAAAACCACTTAGGTTTTTGGGCTGGCTTACGGGGGCCATCTTTACCAGCTCCTCGATCAGAGATAGTTTTTTAAATAAAGTACCGCTTTTGTGTTTTTTTCGCCAGACAGTGCGATATTTCATATAGTAAGCAAAAGTTTCTGCAAAATCCTCATCCGGGTGTGACTGCGCATAGTGCGCCGGCAAATTGCGTACATATTTTTTACTGTGACTTACCACTGTATAGGAAATGGGATATTTTTGCGAGCTCAGACCAAATAGCTGCCGCCGGCTTTTATGGAAGCGCCAACGGTAGGCATAATCTAGCAAATGCCCTAACTCATGCCGCAAGTATTTTTTTATATCTTCTTTGTCTTTACCTTCTATGCGGCCTATTAAATATTTTTCTAGCGCCATCAAATGGGGATGGGCCAAATAAAATGGGATGGCAACTCCCTTGGTGCCCTCAGCATAATACCATTCTGTAGATAGCCAAAAACTGGGTTGCCAGGAAAAACCTAGTCTTTCCCATTCGCGTAAAACCTCTTTAATGGCTTGGGATAATAATGAAGATTGCGATATTGACAGCCGCAAATCTTTGATTTTTACATAGGACAGTTCTTCTAAAGTTTTTTTCGTCCAGCTCGCCTCTTTGGGCCTACGAAAAAGTGGGCGATATTTCTTTTTGTATTTCGCCCAAGACATTATTTGGTGTCGGGTTTTCTTATTACTTCAATTTCCGCTGATACACGAAATTTATGATCCTCAACAAAGCGAGACGCCTCTTCCACAAAATCAATTTTTTTGATGATGGAAACCACTTCATCCCCAACGCGATCGATCAGTTCTTTTTTTGATTTGTTCGCACCATCTAAGAGCCTGGCCAGCACTTCTTTCGGTAATTTGATGTCGTGCAAATAGGTTCGTATGGTTTCTTCGGTTAAAAAAGCTGCGCCAACCCCTGCCGTAAGTAGCTTTCGCACGAGCTCCGGTACGACTCGATTTCGAAGTTCCTCTTCTTCTTCGCGGTCAAAATGAATGTTATCCATAGACTTCCTTTATTCTTGCTTTAAAAGAGCTCATCATATTGGGTAAATTCGCCGAAATTAAACCTTTTGTAATGGGGGAAGGAACGAAAATGCCGAAATCCGCACTCACTTCATAATGCGCCCGGGTTTGCCCCGCCTCATCTTCTAATTTCCATGAGCCTTGCATTTTTTTAAAAATATCACCACCGGCAAAACTCCAATGCACTTCATTGGCAATACTATGATCCATCCATAATTTATATTTGAACTTCTTTACGACATGAACGGTATATTCAACCAATTTCTTGTCGCCCTGGTCTTCGATGATTTGCAAATCTTTTACCTCATCCAAAAAAAGAGGATAGGATTCGTAATCGGTAATTAAATTGTAAAGTTGTTCTACTGAACAAGGAAAGACTTCTGTTGTAGATGCACTAGCCATGAATACTCCCTAAAGCCATTTTACTTTTCTCTACTAAATAGGCAAATACTAATTTACCACTCGCAATAGCCAAGAGTCTTTTCCCTGCCGCATTTCGTTTAGGTCATAGTAAAGATAGACATCTGGCTCGATTCCGACCCCTTCAATCTCCTGGTCGCGCCAAGTCTTATAGGTGGCCACTGGAATAGAGAGAGAATAACCACGCCCCAATGATAGTGGGTACCAAATGGCCAAGAGCACCGCCCCCGCGCTGTATTGCCCATATATTCGTGTGCCAATGCGCAAGCGCATGGCGGCGGCAAAAATTTCGGCCGTAGATGAAGTTTCTGCATTCACCAAAACCTTTACATTGCCTTCATAGCAAAGATCCACAGGAAAAGTCCTTAGCTCGACAGTCTTTACTTTCGCGATCAGCTCCACCTGCTCTTCCCCATCCATAATTTCACTAAAACTCGCACTTGTGTCTTTTTGACTGCGTGGCCGAACCAAATAGCCAATGTCCATGGGCTCACAAAAAAAACGGCTAATAATTTTAAGCATCACCACAAAGTCACCGCCGGTATTGTCGCGTAAATCAATGATTAGATTTTCATACTGATTCAAATCTTCACTGAGCAGCTGCCATTCAAGATCATCAAAGTAAACGGGTGAAAAACTGGGAAGTTTTAGCTGCGCAGCTTTGTTGGAGAGAGAGACCAATTGCGGTTGAAACGGAAAGCGAATTTTTCGCCTTTCCAATTGCACCAGTATTTTTTCGTTCTGACGCAGTACCAGAAAATCTCCCCTGGCATTTTCTATTTGCCAAGGGCTCTGAGCAGATTCACCATCCACCTCTAGAATCTCATCACCGACTTTTAATTTTTCACTCGCAGGAGAGTCGGGATAAATAGCAAAAACAATAAAATGTCCGCCCACTTCTTTTATTTTGATACCCAAATCAAGATCTTCCCCCTCCCAAATACGGCTCATCTCTTTAGGAGTCCATAAATCTAGATGGGAGGCCGGCATCGTAGCCAAATGGGCGCGTAGCCAAGAAATCGCTTTCTCTTTATTTAGTCTTAATGGTAATGAGCGTACACCGCTAAAACATTCTTTTTGCCAATCCGCCAACAATTCATCTTTTTTATAATAGCGCTTCTCCACCATTTCACAGGTTTCGAGCAAAGCTAACTTCAGCAAATGACTCTGAGAATAATAATAAGAGTAGCCAGCAATGGATGCGAAAAAAAACAAAAGCCAGAGACGTCGTGTCACTGGCTTATGATAATAAGCTTCTAAATTTTTACAATCCTTAATTAAGCAGCACGGTTGGCTTTACGACGAGCCACTGCAGGATCAATTTGGTATTGCTTTACTTTTCTATATAAAGTAGCTCGACCAATTCCTAAAGCTTTGGCTGCTTCCGTAAGATTTCCACGGTACTCCATGATGGCATTTTCAATGGCTGTTTTTTCAACATCATTGATAGTCTGTACCTTCTTATCGGCCTGATTCATGCCTGGGAATGCCAATACTTTGCCGCCCATATTTTGTGTACCGGCTTGCAAATTGGTATCCTCTGTATGAATTTGAGAACGAAAACCTTGATCTTGTAAGCCTTCATTCCACTGACTGTGATTGTAAGCGTTAACAGATAGGCCATTTTGACTCGCCCACTGCCTCACTTTCTGCACTTCCGTATAATCGTCACTGACGAAGATAAATAAAGAACGTGCCATATTACCTCCCCTAAATATTAAAATGAATCACAATTTGACTCACAATAATCCTATCGGTGACTTCTTCTGAGATAATTAGGAAATTTTTTCCCATTCTGTAACTATTTGATATATCTGGACTTTTGGCCGAGCCCGGCATCTCATTTTGAGACAGTCAAAATCACAGCTCTAAAGCGCAGTGCATAAATTTTATAAAAGCCAAGTCATTACAGGTATTTTCAGTCACGCTGTATTGAAAAATTAAGGCTTCTCTGCTATGCATTAGACTTTAGCGCGAATATTAGGAGGTCGTTCTTGGACGGAGAAGTAATCAAGCCTTCCATGGCAAGCACAACAAAAAAATCGGCAAGCAAAGAAGTGGATCGTTTTGCTAAGTACAACAAGTACGGCAAAAACTACGATGATATCTTGGCCATGAATGAAAATGATTATCCTGAGTTTACCCTTGCTAAGAACAAAGCTCGTTTTTTGCGTATGGTAAATTGGTACAAACAAAAACAGGAGTGGTTAGAAGTGGCGCCGCTGAGTGGTTTGACCAAACTCTTTAAACAACAAACCAAAGAGCTCGAAGGCATACGCTCATCCAAAATGGATTACGAAATGGAATTGGAGATGGACACTCTTACTCCCTCTCAAAGATCTTATCGTAAAGATGAGCTAAAAATGTATGAAATGCATGAGCGCATGGCGGTTAGCTTGATTTCCAAGATGCAGCTAAAACTAAAATCGGATCGCTAGGTAAAGCATTACCGCAACGATTAGCAACCAAAGGACTCTCAAATAAGGAGTCCTTTTTTCATCAAACCTATTTTGCAGATTTTGTAGCTCGATCTTTAAACGCTCTTGGTCCTCATTGGCCAATCCGACAAATTGCCCGCCAAAATAAAAATACTTATCATCCTCCCGGCTATGTATCACATGAAAATAACTGGAAAGCTTGGGCATCGGTCTAGCCTTTAGGGTCAAAAATAAATTTTCCCCTACTTCGTATTCGGTATGGTTTTTCTTTGGAACCGCTAAGCACATACCTCCAGTGGATAGGTTTAAAATAAAGGCACTACTATTCTCATCGCCTTTTTTAATTTGCACTGGGTATTGATTCAGATCATCAAAATAAAGTCTTTCTTGCATAACTAGTCATCGGATACAGAGCAACGAGGCTTAAATAAATTTAAGCAACCCCTAGACTTAGTGGCATGGGGCTCTACCAACGACTAGGAACTCCACACAGAGGTGGAAAACTTAAGAGGAAGATTCCATATTATCAAAAACATCTTCATCCAAGGCACCTTCACTTTTGGCAACCACACAAGAAACTACTGCATCGCCAGTAACATTTACTGCCGTACGAGCCATATCTAGCAAACGATCCACTCCGATAATCAAGCCAATCCCCTCCACCGGCAAACCAACTTGGTTCAAAACCATGGCAAGTGTAATTAAGCCCACTCCAGGAACAGCAGCTGTTCCAACCGAAGCAAGAGTTGCTGTTAAGATCACCATCAACATCCCTTGAATGCCAATGTCGACACCATAAACTTGTGAAATAAAAATAGTGGCCACCCCTTGCATGATGGCCGTCCCATCCATATTGATGGTGGCTCCCAAAGGAATGGTAAACGAAGCGATGGAGTTCTTCACGCCCAACTTATGCTCTACATTTTCCAAAGTGATGGGAATCGTGGCGCCACTGCTAGCGGTGGAGAATGCAAACATAGGTACAGATTTAAACTTTTTGATAAAGGTGATGGGGTTTAAACGACCAATAAATCGCAAAATCGATAGATAGGTGAGGTTGGCGTGGACAATTAGCACCAGCAAAACCACCAAGAAGTACTTACCGAGTGGAATGATGGCATCAATACCCTGCTCTAGAAAAACCTTGGCGATCAAACAAAAAACGCCATAGGGAGCTACGATCATGATCATCATTACCATTTTCATAATCGCCTCATTGAGGTCATTAAAAATAGAAAGCAAACGTTGACCATGATCACCAATCAAAGTTAGCGCCACACCAAATAATCCTGAGAAGACGATGATTTGCAACATCTCACCTTCCACCATGGATTTTAACGGGTTGGTGGGAAAAATATTAATTAAAGTCTCTACTAGTGGCGGCGCTTGTTTTGCCTGAAAGGATGCGTCCGTAGCAATGCTCAGCCCACCGCCTGGTTGAATTAGAACAGCCGCAAGCATAGCTAGGGTAATGGCCACTGAAGTTGTAAAAAGATAGAGTGCCAAGGTTTTACCGCCTATGCGCCCCAATTTGGTAATGTCATCTAGGCTAGCGGTACCACAAACTAAGGAAACAAATACCAGCGGCACAACAAGCAGTTTTAAACTTGCAATAAAGATAGAACCGATTAAATGCAAAATTCCGTTTTGCAACCAATGAAAGATAAAACCTTTTTGTCTCACACTGTTTTTTTGCACAAAATAGTCTTGCTCCGCAGATAATTTGGGATCGGGACTTTCAATCTGCAATCGATCTTGCTGGGCACTCCCACTGACCAATTTTACAGAATCACTTTGCTGCAGTGTTAATACGGGTTTTGTCGCCTCTAAAGAATCATAAACTGGCGTATTATCTTTTAAAACATAGTAACCGGCATTGGCGTCTACCTGCTGCGTACTTTCTGTAAACAGAGGTTGCGACACAATAACGTTCAAAATAACACCTAAGGCCAATCCCAAAACGAGTGCTAGTACAATCTGCCCGGTAAGCCCCTTGGGACGCGGTATTCGAAACGCCATACGACTCCTTTATTTAGAAATATGAGAATCAGTATAGGAGATGAGGACATTGGTGCAAGTTTCTAGCTAATACAAAACCAACAAACTCAATGCGTCATCAAGTATGTAAAGAAATTATTTCAGAGCTTTGCGGGCCTTGAAAACCTGCTATTTTTTTCCTCTTCATAAGAGTGAACAAGGGATTGCAATATATCTTTCACCGAGGAGATTTCCTTTGAAAACTCCAAAGAGGGCCCTGCACACCAGACACTTTTATAGGATGCTTGAAAGGCCGCGTTTTCTAATAGTTTCATGCCCTTGTAGTGAGTTAGCATTTTTGCATACTTTTTCAATTGCCGGTTTTCATTTAAAAACTTTTCGATGGGATTTTGTTCTGTTCCGATTTTTTTCACATAATCGGTGGCAATCACTGTGCAGGGAGTACCAGAAAGTTTGCTGGTCATCACCACATCCTCGGCATGATAGTCGATAATGGCCTTTTTGTATTCCTCACTCACAGGAGCTTCTTTGGTCGCGATAAATGGTGTGCCAATTTGAAACCCATCTGCACCCAAAACCTCCACGGCCAACAAAGCTTTGCCATTGGCAATGCCGCCTGCTGAGATTACCGGAACACCTGGAAATTTCTCTTTAAGCATAGGCACTAGGACGGTTACTGGAATACTCCCAGCATGTCCGCCGGCGCCAGAATTCACGGCCACCAAACCGTCACAACCTAAATCCACCACTTTTTTAGCGTACTTCTCATCCACCACATCACAAAAGACCTTTACTCCCTGTTTGTGCGACTCCTCAATTACTTGCTTGGGATTACCGAGGGAAGTAATAAAATAATCCACCCCTTCTTCTAGGCAGATTTTTAGATGCTCTTGCATATGTATATTGGATTTATTCACAATAAGATTTACGCCAAAAGCTTTGTTCGTTGCCGAGCGGACCCTGCGTAAGGCCTTGCGAAGCTCTTCCGGTGTACGGTAGTTCAAAGAAGGAACCGCAGCCGTGGCGCCAAATTCGCAGGCCGCAATCAACATGGCCTCATTGCTCACCAAAAACATGGGGGCCACTATGATAGGGTATTGAATGTCTAATACTTTTGCTAAAGCTAAATCTTGCATTAGATTTTATAGGGCCGATATTCCATATTTAAATCGCGAGCCACAGCTTCATAGGTTACGTAACCATCATAAACATTAAGACCTTTGTAAAGAGCCTTGTCTTTACTAATGGCTTCTTCCACTCCCATTTCTGCAAGCATTCTTGCATACCAAAGAGTGACATTGGTTAGCGCGTAAGTAGAAGTGCGCGGCACAACTCCCGGCATATTGGGAACACAGTAGTGAATCACTCCATCAATCTCAAAGGTTGGCTGCTTGTGCGAGGTGGGCTTACAAGTAGCAATGCAGCCGCCTTGATCAACAGCAACATCCACAACAACGGAACCCTCTGTCATAGTTGAAATCATTTCTTTGTTAACCAAATGCGGTGCCTTTTGCCCAGGAAGCAGAACCGCTCCAATTAGCAAATCACTTTGCGCTACACTTTCTTCAATATTTGTAATGTTGGAATACAGTGTTGTAATGCGGCCATCAAATATATGATCCAGCTCTGCCATACGAGAATGATTCACATCCAGAATGGTAACATTGGCTCCCAGACCGACTGCCATTTTCGCAGCATTGGTCCCCACAACTCCACCGCCTAAAATGGTAACATTGGCTCGACCAGTTGCCGTAACACCACCTAAAAGAACACCTTTACCACCATGGTCTTTTTGTAAATAGTAGGCTCCTACTTGCGTAGCCATTCGACCGGCTACTTCTGACATGGGAACAAGTAGCGGCAGACCACCTGAAGCCGACTCAATGGTTTCATAGGCTATGGCCTTCACTTTTCGATCACACAAAGCTTTTGTTAGCTCCGGTTCTGCAGCCAGATGCAAATAGGTGTATAGGATTTGATTTTCCCGCATCAATTCGTATTCATCCGGCAAAGGCTCTTTTACTTTTACAACCATGTCAGCCGTTGCATAGATTTCTTTTGCAGAAGGTAAAATCTTGGCTCCCGCCTCCTCATAGGCTTGGTTGCTGATTCCACTGCCCACACCAGCTTGATCCTCTACATAAACTTGGTGACCATCGGCAATGAGTTGCTTGACTCCAGCCTCGGTCATTCCCACGCGATTTTCAGAAATCTTTATTTCTTTAGGCACTCCGATTTTCATAGCCTCTCCCCTTGAATAAAATCACATCGATTTATAATGGATTTTTTTTTCACAGGCTAACAGAGAATTGTGTCACACAGTGACAATTGCCTAGAACGCAACCATGTAGCGCTTATCGTAACCAAGCATGACGACTTTCTCGCCATATGGGAGGAAGATCACCACCTAATTCCATGATTTGATAGGAATCGGGTGAGTCTTGCAATTTTTGAATCAGTTGATTCATCACTTCGTGACCCGCACGAAAAAGCACTACATGTCCTAATAATGGATTGCCAAGATTCACCAAATCACCCACGGCATCTAAGGCTTTATGCCGAACAAATTCATCTGGCCAACGCAGTCCGCTCTCATTCAAAACCTTCTCTTCATCAAGAACAACGGCATTATCAAGGCTGCCGCCCAATGCCAATCCCGCTTTCTGCAAGGCTTCCACATCCTTCATAAAGCCAAAGGTTCTGGCGCCTGCCAGCTCTTTGCCGAAGGAGTTTTGATTTACATCAATGTCGATTTTCTGCCCACCAATGGCTGGGTGATCAAAGAAGATTTCGCAAGTAATCCGCAAACCATTGTATGGCACAATGTAAGCGTGCTTTTGTCCATCGCCAAAATAAACCGGGCGAGTAATGCGAATGTATTTGCGCGGTTGTTCTTGCTCCAAAATTCCCGACTCCACTAGAGCGTCAAAAAATACTTTTGCCGAACCATCGCCGATGGGAATCTCCGGTCCTTCCAACTCAATAATAAGATTATCAATTCGAAGGGCCGCCACCGCAGACAGGCAATGCTCCACCGTAGAGACGGAAAAGTATTTGCCGCCTAAGGTGGTTGCCATATTGGTGGCCTGTACAAACTGCGCCTTTGGCGAAACATAGGGTGATCCTTCAAGATCACGACGAACAAAATGCACTCCCGAATTCTCTGGGGCCGGACAAAAGACAAGGCTAGCTGGTTTGCCGGTATGCAGACCTGTACCTTCTACCCTGATTTTATTGCGTATGGTTCGCTGTAAGTACATAAGATTATTCTATAGCACAGTCTGGGGCCTGGGCTAGAGCTTTTTCTCGTCTTTCAAATACCTTAGGGCTTTGCTAAAATATTTATATGAAAGTTTGGTGGCTTTTATCGCTATTTTTGCTGGGCTGCGCTTCAAGTGAAGAGGAGCGCTATCCCGCCTATGTTCACCCGGCAGCCTATGGCGCAGATGGCTTTCCTATCCATGCCCCACCACCAGAAAGAGATCACGAACCAGATGCGAGGTTTTATTTTAAGGAGTGCTCGCCCACTGGAGGGCGCACTTATTATTCGCATACATCATATGTCTGTGATGGTTTTTAAACTGACCTGCCTTCGTGTGTTTGCCCATTTTTCATAAAGTCCTAAAAAAATCTATTTCCAGCGGGCTTTATTATTTCAATATCACTGAAACGTAATTTATGGGAACTAGCTCAAAAAAGTGAGGGTCTATAAGATCCACTTGCCGGCGAAGTGGATGGGTGCCGATAAAAGAAATCTATTACCTGATTTCAACTAAATGCACTCATTTGAGATAGAGCGTAGTATATGTAAACCGTGTTTACAGTCTTGGTCTTTTTTTCACCCGCAATCTCATAGCTTTTGCGGCAAAACCCTCTAGTGTATCATGCAACTTATTCAAAGGAGATAAAATGAAAACTCTATTTACAATGACCTGTCTACTCTTGGCCCAAGGTGCTTTTGCCGATGAAATTGTTAGCTCGCAAATCCAAATGTCTTCCGAATCTTTCTATTACGGAGCATTGAACAACCACTATGTCATTTCTGATACATTCAGCGACACAACATCGGAAAAAATACAGCAGATCATCTTGCAAGATCTAACAACGAAATGTGATTTAAAAAATGGTCAACTAGGGCCAATCACGAAAATGGACAAGTCCTATCGCATGGAAGGTGAAAAAGGCGCAGAAACGAACTACTACACCATCTCCGTAGAAGCCAACTGCCTCTACTAAATTGCTTGTAGCAAGTCGCTCATATATCCAAAGTCAAATTGTCCGATTTGGCACGACTTAAAGGTATACCTAAATGCTGGTAAGCCATCTCGGTAGTGATTCGCCCGCGAGGAGTTTTTTGGATAAATCCTTCTTGTAATAAAAAAGGCTCGTACACCTCTTCTAGTGTACCTCGATCCTCACTTAAGGCAGCACTTAAGGTATCAATGCCCACCGGGCCGCCTTGAAATTTTTCGCAAATCACTTGTAAAATGCGTCGATCCATTGGGTCCAAACCACGCTGATCTACATCCAAGTGGTCCAAGGCGTACTTGGCAACTTCTAAGGTGATAACATTGTTCGACTTTACCTGCGCATAATCACGCACACGTTTTAACAAACGGTTGGCAATTCGCGGTGTGGCTCGGCAACGAAGGGCAATTTCTTTTGCGGCATCTTCTTCGATTTCCACGCCGAGTAGCCCCGCACTTCGGTGCAAAATAACGACCAAGTCTTCTTTATTATAAAAGTTCAAACGCTCCACAATGCCAAAACGATCTAAAAAGGGCTTGTCCATAAGACCTGCGCGAGTGGTGGCTCCAATGATGGTAAATGGTGCCAATTGAAACTTCATCACGCGCGCACCTAAGCCCTCGCCCGTAACAATATCAATTTGGTAGTCTTCCATGGCGGAATATAGATATTCTTCGACAACTTTGTTCAAGCGATGAATCTCATCAATGAAAAGGATAGAAAATGGTTTTAAGCTTGTGAGTACGGCCGCCAGCTCGCCCTTTTTATCTAGCGCAGGCCCCGAGGTGATTTTTATTTCTCCGCCTAGCTCTTTTGCCACAATATGGGCCAGAGTTGTCTTTCCCAAACCCGGTGGCCCACAAAAAAGACAGTGATCCAGTGGCTCTTCCCGGTTTTTTGCTGCACTAACAAAAATTTGCAGTTTCTCTTTTAACTTGGACTGCCCGGGAAATTCGCTGAATTTTACTGGACGTAATTTGTTTTCCCATTTTTGATCCATTGGTGTTGGAGTCTTGTCTACAATTCGTTCCATTTAATTCCCCGCCGTCAGTTGTTGTAAGGATTCGCGAATGCCTTCCTCTGTGCCAATGTCTTCTTGCAGCTTGGATACGACCATGTCCACATCCGCAAGCTTGAAGCCAAGGTTCACCAATGCGGAACGTATCTCGCGCTTGGTTGATTTTCCTTCTAGCTCGACACTTTCCTCCATGACCAATTTGCCTTTCAAACTCAATACCATTTGCTCCGCTTTTTTCTTACCAACTTTGGGCAGTGAGCTCAGAGATTTCACATCACCATTTTCGATCCACTCAAAAATTGTATCCGGGCCAGCTCCCGATAGAATTTGTGCCGCCATCTTTGGGCCAATGCCGTTGACTTTATTAAGAGATAAAAACAAATCTTTTTCAAAGCGATTGATAAAGCCAAAAAGCTGCAAGGCATCTTCTTTTACATGGGTGTGAACATGCAAACTAGCAGGAGCATTTAGTACCAGCGAATCTAAAGTGTTACTTGAACAGGTAAGTTCATAGCCCACTCCATTCACATCTATAATGCAGTCGGACTCACCAATATAATCCACATGTCCTTTTAAAAAAGCGATCAAAGCTGCCTCCCCAACAAAAAAAGCATACGCAGATCTTACGGGCGAAGCAATCCTTAAAGCAGTGCGCACAGAACGACAGACTGCCAAGATTCATAGCAGAGCTGCTTCGTAAGTGTTTGATTTCGGTTGGCTTTGTTGGCAGAATTTCAAAACATAGGGGGTTTTATGGAAGCCGTTTGGAAAAAGTCCTACCCAGCAGGGGTAAATTTTGAAATCGATTTGACTGCTTACAACAACATCTTGGATGTCTACCGTGAAGGAGTCAGAAAATTTGATGACCTGCCGGCATTCACCAATATGGGAACGGATTTAAGTTTTCATGATTTGGATCGTTTATCCCGAAACTTTGCGGCTTATCTGCAAAAAGATTTGGGCTTAAAAAAGGGCGATCGCATAGCCCTGCAAATGCCCAACCTATTGCAATTTCCAGTTGCCTTATTTGGTGCTTTTCGCGCAGGACTGATCGTCACCAATGTGAACCCCCTTTATACCGAGCGCGAAATGGCACATCAGTTAAACGACTCGGGAGCCGAGACCATCGTCATTGTCGCCAATTTTGCCAGTAAACTTGCGGATATTATTGGTGAGACAAAGATACAAAATGTCATTGTAACGGAGCTAGGAGATTTGCTTAGTTTTCCTAAATCCCTGCTTGTTAACTCTGTTGTGAAATACCTGAAAAAAATGGTGCCCGCCTATGAATTGCCGGGCGCAGTAAAATTCAATCACGCCCTTGCCCTTGGCTCGAACCATGACTTGCAAGAGCCTAAAATTACCCTCGAAGACACGGCTTTTCTTCAATACACCGGTGGCACAACTGGCGTGGCAAAAGGAGCCGAACTCACACACAAAAACATTGTCGCCAATATGTTGCAAATTCGGGAATGGTTAAAACCTGTATTAAAAGAAGGAAAAGAAATCATTATCGCACCACTACCGCTTTACCACATCTTCTCGTTAACGGTGAACTGCCTCGCTTTTTTCAGCTATGGCGCTAGAAATGTTCTCATCACCAACCCTCGTGACATTCCTGGTTTTGTGAAGGAACTAAAAAACTTTCGTTATACTGCCATGGTAGGTTTGAACACACTTTACAATGCACTACTAAACAATGAGGATTTTCGAAAACTAGATTTCTCCCCACTTAAAATTTCTGTGGCTGGTGGTATGGCATTACAAAGAGCCGTATCCGAAAGATGGCACCAGGTTACAGGCAGCAAAATTGCCGAAGGTTACGGCCTAACGGAAAGCTCGCCGGTACTCTGCGTGAATCCCGTCGATGGCACCGATCAAGCCGGCACAATTGGCATTCCAGTTCCTAGTACTGACATAAAAATTATGAAAGAAGATGGCACAGAGGCTGGTTTTCATGAGGCAGGTGAGCTTTGGGCAAAGGGACCACAAATCATGAAAGGCTATTGGAATCGCCCAGAAGAAACGGCCAAAACCCTCACCGAAGATGGTTGGTTAAAAACTGGCGATATCGCAGAAATCAAAGAAGATGGTTTCTTGCAAATTGTCGATCGCAAAAAAGATATGATCTTGGTATCGGGCTTTAATGTTTATCCGAACGAGCTTGAGGATGTGGTCGCCTCGCACGAGAAAGTACTTGAGGTCGCAGCGATTGGCGTGCCGGACAAAGATAGCGGCGAAGTGCCAAAACTATTTATTGTTAAAAAAGCAGAGTCCTTAACAGAAGAAGAAATTATGGCCTATTGCCGCGAACAACTTACTGGCTACAAACGCCCCAAGCACATTGAGTTTGTGGACGAATTGCCAAAGTCCAATGTCGGCAAGATTTTGCGCAAAGACTTGCGTGCCATGGAAGAAAAGCGAAGCGCCGCAGTTTAAACCTGCGCGCCGAATCTTCGTAATATATCCATCTTGGAAGCATGGTAATAAGCTAGTGCCAAGGCATCCGTGGCATCTAGTTTGTTCACATGTATTTGTGTGTTTAATATATTTTGCAAGAGCAAGGCTACCTGATCTTTGGAAGCATTACCGTTTCCTGTGACGCCTTTTTTTACGGCCTTTGCAGCATAGTGATGAATTTCAGCGCCTGCCATATAGGCCTTATACAAAACCACTCCCCGAATATGCGCCAAATGTAGACTGGACTTAATATTTTTTGCCGTAAAAACATCCTCTGTAACCACAATATTGGGCTGATAGCTAGTTAATACGCGGTCTAACTCTTCCCCCATAAATGCCAGTCGTTTTTCAAACGGCCAATCTGGATTGGCGACAATCACACCAAAATCCACGCAGCGAATATCATCGCCCTTATCAATCAAACCATAACCGGTGTTATGAGAACCAGGATCAATTCCTAGAAGTAAAGTCATGTTGCTCCCTATAAGTTTGAAATTCGCTCAAACTCACTATCACTGATGTCGAAATTTGCATGTACATTTTGTACATCATCATTATCTTCTAATGTTTGCACGAGTTGAATCACCTTTTCCGCATCCTCGCCTTCAATGGGCACTGTGGTCTGCGGAATTTTCGATACTTCTGCACGGCTAAAAGCAAAACCCTGCTTTTCCAATTCGTCTCGGATACGATCAAAGTCTTCAAAGGCAGTATAAATCGTTAGATAGTCTTCATCCTCTTCTATATCATCGGCCCCTAAATCTATGGCCACCTCTTGTGTTTTTTCACTATCAATTTTAGCCTTATCAAAAGTAATTACTCCCTTGGTATCAAACATATAATTCACACTACCAATTTCGCCAAGATTACCATTTCCCTTGTTAAAGATATAACGAATTTCATGCAGACTGCGGTTTGTATTGTCCGTCAAGCAATCCACCAAGATGGCAACTCCTCCGGGACCATATCCCTCGTAGGTGATCTCTTCAAAATTGGCACCATCGCTGCCGCCGGCCCCTTTTTTGATCGCCCGTTGAATATTGTCTTTCGGCATAGACACAGCCCTTGCTGCTGCAACGGCTCGGCGAAGCCTAGGGTTGGAGTCTTCATCTTCACCGCCCAATTTTGCTGCCACTGTAATTTCTTTTGCTAATTTGGTGAATACCTTTGCTCTCTTGGCATCTGCTGCACCCTTTTTGTGCTTGATATTCGCCCATTTACTATGTCCGGCCATTTTCACCTCTTCAGCAACACTCTAATGAAAAAGCACAAGACAAGCAAGTTATCCTATTGAATTCATTTAGTTAACGTGGGAACATAATATTGATGGCAGATATAAATCCTGAATTTATAGAGCGTTACCAACTTCTTTACCAAAAAGATCCGAACTCTAAGATCTTCGCCCCACTTGCTGAAGCATACCGCAAAATGGGAATGCTAAAAGAAGCCATGAAGGTTGCAAACAAGGGAGTGGAACTGCATCCCTCTTTTCCCAGCGGCAGGGTTGCACTCGCCAAGGTGCTAATTGATTTAAAAAAATCCACCGAAGCCATTGAACACTTAGAAAAGGCCGTGGCTCTTTCGCCTGAAAATGTTTTGGCGCACACCCTATTGGCAAAATCCTATCTTGAACTCAAAAAGCCGCGCAAAGCTCTACATGCTTACAAAATGTTGTTGTTTTTGAATCCCAATCACACCTTAGCGCAAAATATGGTTAAAAAGCTCGAAAGCTTAGAGGCAGAGGATTTTGAAGAAGAAGTCTTTAGCATTCGCAAACTTGGCGACAACATTCGCAGCCATTTTATTGATGAGAAAATGCAAGAAGAGCTTAGCACACAACATGAGAAAAACCGTTATTTGGAGCGCTGCCTTTCTTTAGCCGATGCTTTTCTCGCACGAAATGATTATGAAAAGGCCCTATCTTGCCTGCTTGCTGCTAGAGAGCGATTAGGTAAAATTCCAGAAGTCGAAAAGCGCTTGCTTTTAATTCATGAGCGCGAAGAAGAGCCGGACATTACTACGAAGGCAAGTCCAATACGGAAAAAGATTGCCTTTTTAGAAAGATTATTGTTACGTATCGAAAAAAATCAGGCTCTTACTTAGAGGTTAATATGTACACTACTAGTGATTTTCGCAAAGGTCTTAAAATTATGGTGGAGGGGCAACCCCACGTAATTACCGATTTTCAGCATGTAAAGCCCGGCAAGGGAAACCAATTTTCCCGGACCAAAATGCGCAATTTACTTACAGGCAGCAATTTGGAGCGTACTTTTAAATCTGGAGAAAAGTTTGAGGTGCCCGATGTCATGAACAAAGACATGTCGTTTCTTTACCAAGACGAAAGTGGGTATAACTTCATGGATCAAAGCAGCTTTGAACAAATCCTTATCACCAATGAGGACATTGGCGAGGAAAAACTCTACCTAACGGAGAATATGGAAGTCTCCATTATGCTTTACAATGACAAACCTATTGGGGTTACAGTGCCCAATACTGTAGTTTTGTCTGTAGCCGAAACCGAGCCGGCAGTAAAAGGCGACCGAGTAACAGGCGCCACCAAATCTGCCACCATGCAGACCGGTCTAAAGGTTCAAGTCCCCTTGCACATCAACGAAGGCGACAATTTAAAAATTGATACTCGCACTGGTGATTACATAGAAAGAGTAAACACCTAATAAATCCGCCTTTTGTCTTGTTTAGTTTTACAGCTTAAACCTGTGCAATTGCTAGTTTTTTAGCGATAATTAGCCTATGCAAGCAGGCTTTGAGTGGAGCATCTTTGACGCGCTAAATACCCAAAAGGATATGGCTTTAGCAATTGATCAGGTTTTAAAAACCTGGGTGGCACAAGGCCTGAATCGTAATGCTACAAAAGCGCTATTTAAATTTCTATACAACACAGGCTACCACAACACATTGATTGCACAGGCACAGTACTTAGTGGAACACGACATTCCGGTGCCGGCACATTATATTTTTCAAATCATCCTGGAAAATAATATAACATTGAGCGATGAAGAACTGATGTTTTTTCTTAATACTGCGGATGAAGAAGAAAAAGCGCAAATACTAAATAATTTAAATTTTGATCGAATCAATAACAACTTAGCCAATATCCGAAAGGACTTTTTAGAAAAAGAGTTCCTACAACGAAAAAAAGAAAAAGAAAAAATCATAGAGAAGGTAGCTCTATTAAAAAATGAAAATCTTATAGATGAAGAACATAAAATCTTCCAAGACTTACCTGCCTATTTAGAAAACGATGAGGATTTACTCGGGCTATATGAGGATTTTAAAACCCGACATGCTGACAACCTGTTTAAATTGGATCGGCAATACCAAACTGCTTGGATTCAAAAGCGTCTACTGATAGAAGAGGAACAAGAAACAAGTGATTATGAAGAGCTCATGCTAAGTGTAGCCAAAGAAAATCTTCACCTAAAAGGACTTATCGCCTACTCACTTTGCCTTGCCGATTTATTCAAAGCTGCAAAAACTTGCTTGGAATACAGCGAATTAAGTGAGTCTGAAGAATGGCTTTACATTTTCTTATTAAACAAGACAAACAATCATGTCTTGTGTTTAAGTCGAGCACAAAAAATGGAAAACAAATATGGCCATGAACCAGAGAAAATGATGGCATGCATTTACTATCAAGCGATTAGCCTGCACGCATTAGGCAAAACCAGTCGAGCCATTCAGCTTATGGACACTGTCTTAAAGTACGATTCAAATTTTAAGATTGCCAAAGAACTGTTTGATGAGTGGAGCCGATATGAAAAATAAAATCATATCGTTCGCCATAATATTTGCCTTCTTCTTCAGCTTAGGTTTTGTCTATGAGTTTCATTATCCCCGCCTGAAAGAATGGATCCGAACCCAAGTCTACCTACAATCCTATGACAATTTGCCAGCCCTAATTGAATTTCGTGACCTAGAGCTAAGCCCCTTTACTCTAGGGGTAGTGATCTATGACCTTGAAATGAAACCCAAAAAGGGCCTGGAGACCAAAACAAGTGGCATGAAAATCAAAGAGATTCGTATACACGCCAGTTTTTTAAAGCTCCTACTTGGACGTTTTGAAATCTCTAGTATCGAAATCATAGAGCCCGTTACATCCGTCATCATTAGGAAAACAGCAAATAGCAATCCATCCCGGGCCAAAAGCTTTGATTACGCAGATTTACTCCAACGTTTAAAAGATATACCGCTAGATAGCATTCATATAAAAAAAGGCCTTGCCTACATTCGACTAGATGAATTCGATCAGTCCCTGCAAGTAAAAGACTTTGATGTCAGCCTTGATAAGCAAATTACGGGTTTTCATTTTTTTCTGGATATCCCGAACCTGAAAGTAAAACAACGCGGCGTCAGAGAGTCGCTAACCTTTTTCTCCTTGGTTAGTGATGTGCAGCTAACGAAAGACAGAATTTACCTTGAAAGACTTGTCGTAAAAAGAGATGACAGCTTTATTGCGGCGAAGGCTTCCATGCCACCTGCAATAAACAAAGAATCCCTTTATGATACTAACTTGGTTGCAAGCTGGAATTTACAACTAGAATCTGTACGAGACTGGGTTCACACCTATCACAGAAGACTGAATCTCCCAAAAATTCACGGGCGCACAAGCGGGCAAGTCAATTTGGATCGTAGCAATGAATTGTTGTCCAGCTTGAAAATTAAGGGTCAAAACCTGGGCATCAATCAATACAATATTGGCAATGTAGATGTCAGTGGCCAACTAGCAGAAAACTTCTTACTGCTACAAAGACTAGAATTAAAAAACAAAAGTCAAAACATAGAAATCACCAAGTCTAAGATGTTCCTTGATAAAGCAAAATCTTTTTCTGCAAACTTAAACCTAAAAGCTTTTGAGCTATCCCAGCTACTTACTGACTTGGGCCTAAACGAGGTACCACTAAAGCTGCAAGCAAGCGGAACTGCAACTTGTAGCGGCGCGATACAGCCGCGTTTTTTTGTTAATTGCTTACCTAAAATAGAAGTTCCGCATTTTCACCTAAACAACAAAAAGCAAAAGCTTGTTGAGGTAAATAATATTAAAGCCAATGGCTCGATCAATATCACTGCCAAAGACATTCACATAGCTGGAGAGGTAGAACTACCAAAGTCCAAAGGAAGTGCGAACTCTAGGATTCAGTATGACGAGGGTTTTATAGTAAACTTTCAATCGGAACAATTAGACTTTTCAGATCTTGATTATATAGTTGGTCTTAACTTTAAGGGCATCAGTAAACTAAGCGGTAGTACCTATGGTAACTCTAGAACGGCAAAACTAGATATTTCCATAAACAATCAAGACTTCTATTTTCAAAATGTTTTCATGGGCAATAACACAGCAAATATAACGTATTCCAATCCCAATTTGAGTATCAAGCAATTGGCTGGAAATATTGAAAACACCGTTTACGAAAGTGAAGTTGTCATCGATGTAATCGAAAATACCATTGATATAAAAGGCAAGAGTCCAATTTTCAATTTGAACCATATCAATTCTATCGTTTTACATGACTTAGAAACACAAATACCTGTGCGCGGTATAGCTAGCTTAGATTGGCATATCTTTGGCCCCTTAAGGCTTAGTGAACTAAATTATAATGGCAGCATTCAAGCACAAAGAATATTTTTATACGAAGAAAGTATCGACCGCCTTTTTGCTGAATTCGAATCTGATGTTGAAAAAGTGAATATAGTTAATTCATCCCTAAAAAAAGCTAGCAGTAACGCACAAATTGCCGGCTTCATAAAAAAAACAGGTGACCTAAATGTAAATCTCCTGGCCTCAAATTTGCGAAGCGAGGAATCAGAAAACCTAAGACAATATATTAAAAACTTCAAGGCTAGCATGAATGTAGCCGCTAGCCTTGAGGGCAAAATTCTAGAACCAAGCGCTAATATAGAAGTAAATCTTCCCAACTATGCTATCGGCAACCGAGAATTCCAAAAAGGAAAGATCGACTTACTATATTCTGATGAAAAAATACAAATACAATCCGCACTATTCAATGACGCATTTCTTTTGAACACATCGAAGTACCTTAAGGATAGGAATTCCATCGATTTGAATGCTGAGTTTAAGAGCTGGGATTTCACATCAATATTTGGTCTCATTTCAGAAGGCGGTGACCGTGATGCCTACGAATCCAATTTGAATGGTAAGCTGAGCATGTCTCTCAATACTCGCGAGCCTCTACAATCGGAATTAGAAATAGAACTGGATGCAGCCAAGCTAGCCATCTCTGATTATTTTTTAGAGCTACAAGAGCCCATGCTCTTAGAGTACAAGCGGGGAAATGTCACCACCATTAACACCATCCTGCGGGGAAATGATAACTACTACCTTGAAGTAGAAAGTAATAGTCGCAGAAAAATGGCCCTTAGAGGTGAAGTCAATATTGCCTTGGTATCGTTTCTACTACCCTTTGCTCGCGATATTAGCGGTACTTTAAATCTTAACTCCAATTTATTTATCAAAGATGGTGCCTTTGAACTATTGGGAGAGGCAAAACTTCGCAACGGCTACGCGAGAATTGAAGACTTTCCCATGGCATTCGAACAAACCGTTCTTGATGCAAGCTTTAGTCAGGAATCCATACAAATCAATCAGTTTCAAGCGAACTTTGGCGGTGGAAGCCTGCGAGGTGATGGTTTTATTCAGCTGAAGGGACTGAACAATATTCCTCTAAAGATTGAGGCAATTCTAGACAAAGCCAATCTGCAACTTAATAAATCATCTAGTTTATTAAGCTCTGGAAACTTAATTTTAGAAGGGAATTGGTTCCCGTACAGCCTTCGTGGCAATGTAGAAATTCGCAAAGGCGTAATATCTCCCGACAACTCTTCAAATGAAAAAACCATTAGAAAGAGCAAACTATTACCTGAGATCGTGAAAGAAGATAGCTTTGTGCCGATAAATGCTGATCTAAATGTTAACATCTTGGGCAACCAAGTGCGAATTGAGCACCCATTCATACGTGTCCCCATTCAGGGGCAACTCAGCGTACAAGGAGATATTACTAAGCCCTACTTAAGCGGTGAAATCAGCCAAGCGCAAAAAGGAACCTTATTATTTAATGAAGCCGAGTTTGAAATTGATTCTCTAACGGCAACTTTTCCATTAAATAATAATATGAACCCCAATATTTATCTAAACGCTAACACTAGATGGAAAGAGTACGACATAAATCTAATTGCTACTGGCACATTGAATGATCCGCGTGCGAATTTCACAAGTCAACCGCCGCTCAACGAAAACGATATTATTACTTTACTCACTCTTGGTTATACACAAGACACTCTTGTAGAAGAGGAAACCGAAGAAGCCAGTGATTCTAAAGCCTATGAAATAGGTACTGCCATTATCAATCGTAACCCCATTAACCAACAACTAGAAGACAAGACAGGAATCACTTTTAAATTTAACACCACTACTGACAGCGCTAACGAAAACATTACGGTTCCAAAAGTGGAGGTTTCTAAAAAATGGGGCAACAAGCTAGAAACCAAGGCAGGTAGAACCTTTGGTAAAGTCTTGCGCAATGATGCACAAGTTGAATACAAAATTAATGATAAATTTTCTGTAGTTGGCAGCTGGGAGGGTGAGTCCATAAACGAAAATGCGGAAACATCTGAATTTCAAAACGAGGATGTATTTGGCTTAGACTTAGAATACAAGGTGGAGTTCAAATGAGGATCTTATTTGTCATGCTTCTCCTACTCCCCTGCAATGTCTTTGCCAGCGCACTCGACATTTCGGCGCTACCCAACAAAATTGCCAACAAATTGCAACTGGAGGCCTCCAACCTGATCTCGCCTCCGATAAACAAAGAAAAATTGGACGACCTAATGCGTTGGTTGTATCGCCAAGATCAATTTCAAGACATTCGCATTAGCTCAAAAAATATTGGCGATAAAGTAATCTACAAGCTTTTCCTAGAAGAAATACCCAAAATTAAAGACATTGATATTGTAGGTAATGAATCCGTAGACAAGGACCTGCTATTTAATTCCTCTGGATTGCAAACAGAAGATAACTATGACCCTTATAGAATACGCAATGCCGCTTCCAGAATCCTAGAGGAAATGCGCAAAAACTCCTATCTAGCCGCAAAAGTAAATGTGGAAATTAATGACATCAAGGATTCCAGAGATAAAAACCTTATTATGAACATAGACGCAGGCCCGTCCTACAAAATTTCCAGTATTATCTTAATTACACCAAATTCACAACTGAAAAAAGATTTGCAAAAAATCACCAATGACTACCTAGAGGAAACTTTTACGGAAGAAACTGTCTTAGAATCGCAAAACGAAATCAAAGAATTCTTAATTGAAAAGAAATACTTTTCAACCAAGCTAATGGAACCCAAATATGACTTTGACGCCAGCCGAGGAATTGTAAACATTAGCTTTAAAATCGAGGGGCCCTATCGCTATGAACTACGCTTTAATGGCAATAAAGACATATCCTACCGTCAATTGATGCGCAAGCTTGAGTTAAAACCAGGTGATCGGTTGGGTGTGAATCCAGCAGCGGATCTTTCCGAGAGATTTACAAAAATTTATAAGCTAGAAGGCTATGCAAATGTAAACATCCAACACAAATCCAAAGACAATGCCGAGGATTTCATTAGGGAAATACAATTTCAAGTGGATGAAGGGCGCAAAGTCAAAATCCGTGAATACATAATACAAGGGACCATAGCGATAAAACCAGAGCAATACGTTGAATGGATTAAAGAATTTTCTGGAAATCTCATTGCTAAAAACTATTACCATGAAGAGCAGTTAAATAATGGTTTGAAAAACCTAGTTACACATATGCAAAACCAAGGCTTCTTAAGTTTTCGCTTACTTACAAGCAGAGTAAATTATAATAAAAAGAAGAATAAGGTAAGAATTTACATTCGTATCGAAGAAGGGCCACAGAGCATACTAAAAAATGTAGAATTTCAGGGAGCAAAAGTATTTGAGAAAGATAGCTTAAAAAAAGTAGCGGACCTCGAAGAGGACAGACCACTTCAATTAGAAAAAGTGGAGTCGGCGGTAGACAAACTTATTAATTTTTATAAAAGCAATGGTTTTTTAGATGTCACTATAGACAGTGATCATGCCTCTTTTATTCAATACTATGATAAAAACAAAAAAGCCGATCTCAACTTCATCATAAATGAAGGGGATCAAATTATAGTGAATAATATTATCGTAAACGGCAATAAGATGACAAAGAGCTCCGTTATACGCAAGGCTTTAAGTTTCCGAAAAGGTGACATTCTTGACTCTGACAAATTAAAAAATTCTGAAGCTTCTCTTAGAAGACTTGGAATCTTTAATAGCGTTACCATCAAACACAGAAAAGGTACATCCGCTGTACGAGATATTATCGTTACGGTTAACGAGCGGAAGCCGGGTTTATTTAGCTTTGGAGCAGGAGTTAGCAATGAATTAGAATTTACCGTGCGTGGCTACTCAGGGATTGCATATCGCAATCTATTTGGTACGGCGCGGGCCATTCAAGGCCGCGTGCAATTGAACTCCAATATAAAAGCAAATGAGTTTATTGATTATTCTGTGAACGCCAGCTATCTGGAGCCCTTTCTATTTAATAGTCAAACTAAGGGAAAAGTGAATATCGTAAATAGCCAATCGCTAATTAGCTTTGGTACGACCGACCTGGAGGCCGTTGAGTCCACTTCCATAAATTTTCTACTAGAGAATGATTTAAATCGCTTCCTAAAGCTAACATGGAAGGCTTGGGGAATTGAGCGCAACAAAAAATTTGAAGTTGACGATGAGACCATTTCAGAAGAAAGAAACATCGCCGAAATTGGCCCTACCCTTGAATTTGATTTTCGCGACAACCCTTTTGTGCCTAAAAAGGGCACCTATACACGCTTTAATCTAGATTTTTCTTCACCCGATATTGGCTCCTCCAAGGCGGATGATACAGACTCTAATATAAAAACTGTTTATTTTGTAAAAACCAATTTGCAATTCAATCAGTACATTCCTATTTGGAAGAATTCGAATATCATTTTTGCCTACTCTCTAAGAGGTGGCTATTTAAAGAACCTAGGCAATAAGGCAAACTCTGCTGTTCCGCAAGAAAGACTATTCTTTCTCGGCGGAGTTACTACCATTCGTGGCTTTGAGATTAACTCCATACCGGACCAAGAAGTATTAAAAGGAAGTGATCAATTTGCCTCAGCAGAAAATGAATCCTATTCCTACCTAGCAAAATTGGAGCTTAGAATTCCATTTACCGACAGCTTGGGAACAGCAATATTTTATGATGGCGGCGGAGTCCGAGTGCACAAGCGCGATTTGGGAGACCCCTACCGAGATGCCATAGGATTCTCCTTGCAATATATGACACCAATCGGTGCAATCAACTTGGGCTATGGACACAAACTAGACCGTAAACGTGAACTTGGTGAGTCCAGTGGTGAAATATTCTTTTCCATTGGAGATTTCTAGATCCATCTGATAAAATTAAAATATGGGCACGCAAAAACAAAGCCAGCAACAGACACCGGACTTACAAGAAAAAAGCAAAAAACCACAACTGTATAAAGTCATCATTCATAATGATGATTTCACGCCCATGGAATTTGTTGTGCATGTATTGACAAAGTTTTTTAAAAAGCAAGAACAAGAGGCGCAAAAGGTCATGCTTGAAGTGCATCACCGAGGAGCTGGCATAGCCGGAGTATATACTAAAGAAATAGCAGAAACCAAAGTTATGCAAGTCAACAAATACGCCAAAAACCATGAACACCCATTAAAGACCAGTGCGGAGCCAGAATGATATTACATAGTGAAATCGAAAAAAATATCAACGCCGCCGTTAGCAGCGCCATCAAAGCTAAATTCGAATTTGTTACCATTGATTTATTTATTCTTGAGCTAGTGCGCAACGGGGATCTTTCGAAAACACTATTGGAGACCTGCGGGGCCAATACAAAACGCCTGCAAAAAGAGCTATTGCAAGTAGTGGAACAACATACTCCAGAAAGTGACTCACAGGACCCTCCCCAAGTAACCCTAGGTGTAGAGCGCTTACTACATAGAGCCTGGGCGCAGGCTATGAGTGCAGGAAAAGAAGAGGTAATGCCCTCAGATATTTTTGTGGCCTTGTATTATGAAGACGATTCCCATGCTCGTTATTTGTTAGAAGACAAAGAGAAAGTATCCAAATTGAAATTACTTGAAGTAATATCTCACTCTCAGATTTCTAGCCAAATGCGATCATCAGAGCACGTAGACATAGAAACAAGTGATTCCTACCTCCTGCCACTAAACTCCTTTGTCAAAAAAAACAAATTGGAAGTGGTTAATAGAGAGTCCGACTTAGAAAGATTGTACTTGATACTATCGCGCAAAACTAAGAACAACCCACTCATTATCGCAGAGCCTGGTGTTGGCAAGACCTCCTTTATCTATTCGCTGGTGGATTGCATCAATAAGGATGCTTGCCCGGATAATTTAAAAAATACGGAGGTTTTTTTGCTAGATGCCAGTTTGTTACAGGCTGGCGCAAAGTTTAAAGGAGAATTTGAAGAGCGTTTTATGGGAGTCATTAAAGAACTAGAAATGAAAAATAACAAATCCATTCTAGTGATAGATGACATACACCACTTGATCAATCAATCCTCACAAAACTCACAAGGCAACGACATTACAGCCATGCTAAAACCCGTGTTTTTACGAGGAAAAATCTCTGTCATTGCGACCACAACGCCTAAAAACTTAAAGCATACTTTTGATAAAAACCAATCACTTGACCGCTACTTTCAAAAAATGGAGTTGCTGGAGCCTAGCACCGATACCACCAGAGAAATTCTTATTTCCTTACAAAAAGGCCTAGAAAAACATCATGATATAGAGATTAGCAAACAAAACATCGAACACGTATTGCAGCTAAGCGAACGCTATTTGTTTGACCGATTCTTTCCAGATAAAGCGATTGATCTATTAGATGAATCTTGTGCGCTCAATAAGCTCAACAAACCTAGCGCAAAAAAACTGAGCAAGAACTCCATAGACAAGGCCCTAGCAAAACTAGCCTCCATTCCTAGTCAAGCCATGGAAAAGAGCGAGGAAGAACAGCTACAAAACTTAGAACGCAATCTGAAACTTAAAATCTACGGTCAAAATCATGCCATTGAAAAAGTCTCAAAGGCCATAAAAGCTGCCAAAGCTGGCCTGCAAAGAGACAGCAAGCCACTGGGCTCCTTTTTGTTTTCTGGACCTACTGGCGTGGGAAAAACAGATTTAGCACGTCAGCTTGCCAGCCTTTTGAACTTAAAATTTCAAAAATTTGATATGAGTGAATACATGGAGAAACACTCGGTATCTCGCTTAGTGGGAGCACCTCCGGGATATGTTGGTTATGAGGAAGGCGGCTTGCTCACAGAGGCCATTCATAAAGCCCCTTACTCCCTGATTCTACTAGATGAAATTGAGAAGGCCCACCCAGATTTGATGAATATCCTATTGCAAATCATGGATGATGCTAGTCTAACCGACACTTATGGAAAAAAAGTCAACTGCCGTAATATTTTATTGATTATGACTACCAATGCGGGAGCTGTGGATATGACAAAAGCGGGACTTGGTATTGTAAGGGAAGAGGTAAAGTCTTTTGACCTTGATATGGTAAAAAAGGCTTTTCGCCCTGAGTTCTTAAACCGAATCGATGCCATTATTCCATTTCAACATCTTTCCCGCGAACTACTTCTACAAGTCATCGACAAGTTTATGGCAGAACTACAAATTCTACTGCAGAACAAAAAGATTCATTTAAAATATGATGAAGCCTTAAAGAACTATCTTTTGGATAAGGGCTACGACCCTGCCTATGGAGCCAGACCTTTTCAGCGAATTATTGATGAAAAAATCAAGGCTCCACTAATTGATGAGATCCTTTTTGGTAAGTTAAAAAAAGGTGGCAATGTTTATGCCACCATAAAAAACCATAAAGTACACTTTGATTTTTAATGATCTGCCAAAGCATACAATGCATTGGTATAAACATCTCGTGATCTTAGAGAGCCACTAAGATACATTTTTATTAAACCCACATCTGTGCTCAAAACTGCTTGTTCCGCTTCCTCGTAATTGTCCATATCCAGTTTTTTTCCCGATTCAAGATCCGTCAGCAGTTCTTGTATGCGCTTCTCAGGTAGTGGTGACATGGCATCGAAAGCGACAATTCGGTCGATTAGCATTTTGGCTATTAGATTGCCTGAAGCCGCACAAAAAACATGGTCATTACCTCCTACAACCACTCGATCTTCATAAGCACTGCATATAGTTCTACCATGCTGCACACTATAAATCGCCAATTGCTCCTGCCTAAGATTAGGATCAGAAAGATCGTTAATGGATTTTTTAATTCGGCGTACCATCTCTTGGGCTAAGCTTCGGTGTCCACTACGAATATTAAGAAAGTAATCCACTACCGGATGAATACGGCTTTGCATTTTAAACATTTTACTCGGCTGGTAACTAAAAGGCATTGTTTGCGAAGAGCCATCTATAAAGTCCATAGTCACGTTATGACGAACCTCATCTAGAAGCATCTGAGTCGTAGCTGCCAAAAGTTTGGGGCCAATTCTTGGATGGGTAAGATAGTTCGAAGTTACCCGATCCAAGACGCGATTGTTCTGTCTTTCTTGAAATAAAATCTCAATGGCAGCAAGCTTATCAATGTATTTACCACGTACATCAATTTGATCTGCATACTGGCTCGTATTGGTGCCGATAGGGTTAAAAGGTTTTCCTATCTGACCTACCGCAACCAAATTATTCGGCAAGCGAACCTCAAAACAATTTTTTGCTACCTGACGAAAGGCTTCATTCAAACCAGTTAGCTGGTAAATAAAATTCTCATCATTGGAAGGGTCGGCATCCCCTTTTGTGTCAACCAGAGCACATACAGCATCGGGCTCCAACAATAAATCAATCAAGTAGTTACCTGTATTCTCAACCGCAGCGTTAATATCTGCTAGAAAGATTTTCGATTCTTGATCCATTCCAGGTGGGTAATTTCCTAGCTCCCAGTCATACCCCCGAAGACTAGGTATATCCCGTATATTTTCGTATAAGTCGAAAAACAATCGCATATAATACAGATCCCGGCGAGCAGAAAAATAGGCATTGATGTCATCGTACAAACTAAAATTATTACGTCCATTGCGGGTATAGCGATAGCGATATAGCATCCCTCGCTTTTCTGCTTGGAAGGACGATATTTCATTATAATTTGTGCCGACATCAAAGGGATTACAGGTAGGATTTAAGCTGATGCCTTCATCACTACAATATTGATAGGCTTTGCGCTGGGGCACCTCACTGAGCAAACCCTTTACCTTTACGAGTTCCACCTTGCCGCTATCTTTTACAACCTCTACCTTTCCCGCATAGGCGTAGCGCAAAGTGGCTATATCGTACTTACCCATGATTGGTAGGAACTTTGCCTCATGAAGAGCGTAATCCATTACGGAGGAATAGTGAAAGGCTCTTTCTAGCCCCAATTCATTTAACTCTTCTTGATTGTAAAAGTTCTCCTTGTCCTCCGAAGCACTAAAGTTATGTCGCAACCCCAAATTATGCCCCAACTCATGGGTTAAAACTGGTATCCAGATTCCCGGAAGAATATGATCGATCACCTTCTTTTTTTCCTCATCACTTAGGCTTTCCCATGGCCGCATTTGCAATTCGTCAATTATGCCATCCAGTCCACTGCTCACTATCTTGGAGATGTTGACCATCTCTTCATGATACGCATTGTGGTTGGCGTAAGCTTCTGCCGGATGCAGCAGATTCGGCTTTAATTTTTTACGTGCTGAAGCGGGAACATCTTCTAAATATTCTTTAATTGTAGCTTGCTGCCTTAAATGATCCATTGCCGGGCTTTGTGTACGGCGAATAAAATTTGTGTCCAATTGGACCTTCTTACTATTTTTCAAGTTACCAAAACCATTCGTTCTACCCATTTCTTGCAAAGCCAAACGATTGGTATTTTCTTGCATTATGTGTTGCTCATTTTGCGTAATCAATGAGGAACTACTCTCTTGAAATTGCATGATAGACAAATCATCATGGGCCACATAGCCTGGAATACCGAAAGACGCCGCTGGCAAAATTCGCACAGCATCTCGTATCACATCATTCAACCTGTTTTCTAGCGTAGCCTCTTGCTTTTGCATTTCCTCCAATCGCTCACGAATTAACAGGTCGTATTCGCGCGCAATCATGGTAACCAAATTGCCTTTATACATAACTGTTCGCCCACTAATGGTCTCACCCGTATGGGGGTTCACAAAGGAGGGGCCATAGCCTAATATGCGGGACTCGACAGGCTCACTCACCATAACGATCATGGAATTACGAATGTCTTGGATTTGTTGATCACTACCTTGCTTCAATTCAATGGTAAAATTAGCTTCGGCTATAGCCAAACTGCGATTGATCGCTTCAACTGCGTATTCCGTGGCCTTTAAAATGACATCATTTTCTGGCAATGAGAAATCCGAACTCAAATAGTAGGTAATCTTATTTCTTTTGGGATTCCAACGATTGGCCAATTCACGTCTTTTGGTATAGTCGGGATTGTAATCACTGCCTAAAACATTTCTTTCTGTTTTAAATAGCCCTAAAATATTTTGATCCGCTAACGGGTACACCAAAGGCTCATAGTCTTGGGATGCAATGGTGCTTAGACGAACAAAATTGTAATGTTTCATTATACGAAATTTTTTATCCTCAATATCCAATAAAGAGAAAACACCACCACATGCATCAAAATATGTTTCTTCGGTGGTAATGATAATGGCATCCCGACTTATCTTGGCATCCAAAATACTCTGCGACTCTTTTTGGTAACATTGACGACCAAAAAGATTGGCTAAATCTATGGGCAATAAATTGAATTCCTCAACCTTTTGCTCTTTTAACTTCAAGTTTACATAACGTCGGTCTTGCCACTTTTTATCTTCATCCTCCTCTTCTTTGTTCGTACATCTGCCATAATCATCTTCTGCGCATTTATAATCCAAATGCTCCAGCGGAATGGTCATAACAGGCTTGCGATTGGTAGGATTACCGCGAAACCGCTCATCCCTATCGATTTGGACAATTTTTAGTTCGTCCTCGCGGATTTCAAACTTCACTACCTTTTCTTGACCCAAGTACTGTGGCATCATGGCACTTAGGCTTCGAGGAGTAGCTCCCGCTAAAGGCACGTAGAGATATTCTTCTTGTGTTGATGGTAGCTGTGTTTTTTCAATAAAGACATTTTCCTCAGATTGCGGACGATTTACCTGTTGAAATTCTTTTTGCTCAGAACATGCTACCAGCAAGACCAACATGCCCATCACGAAAATTTTTTGATTTTTCATCCGCCCCCCTTACATGAGAAATTCAAAATATGTGAAATACTGCGATTGTATTGCATCGTACAAACCAATATTGGAGCTTCCATCAGCGCGCAAACTACTTCCACCGTTTCGATGTCCGATGGCAATGCTCCAGTTTTGGTTCCAATTCCATATTAAACTTTCTGCAATTTGAAATTGCGTAGTATCTACAGAATTGTACGTGCGGTTCACGATATAATTTAAGTCTAGATTTAAGAGCCACTTTTCACTCAGTTGATATGTGGTTAATAAACGATTTGCAAAAGAGTACTCCACATTAAATTGAGAGAAAGCATCGGTAGTAAAACGGTGAAAGTTTCTTCGTAAGCTAGGACGATAATCTAATTGTAGCGGCAAAGCTATTTCTGAAAAATCCAAGGTAATACGCGGGCGATAGGTAATAGCGCTGCGAAAACTAGTATCTTCTCTATCGCTTGCGGATGTCGGTAAGTACGAAGAAAATCCATGTCGATAGGTCAAAAACTTTTCCCCATAAAGTCTGTTTGCCTTTGAAAGCCAAGTTATTGAGGTATTGAGAAACTCGCCTCCCTCTTCGCTTTGATTTGGCCTACTTGTGTAAGCCGCCACCAATTGCAAGCTATCTTGTTTGTCCAATTCATAAGAAAGGCTTAACAACGAAAGACTTTGAATCCGGCGCTCTCCCTCAAGATCTTTCTGATTATTACCCTCCAGCTCTTGGACCAATGCTAAAGATAGATTCTCAGGCAAAAAGCCCTTCGAATCCTTCGCAACTTGCGTGCGCAAAGTATTTTGCGCCCAGATTGAAAAAGTCGAAAGAAAAATACAAAAAAATAGAAGTGACCGTTTGGCCATTTCTCCCCCCTCACACGGACCTGATACAAAAGTCATACCAAAGCCCAAATCCATTATGGTAAAGTTTAAAAGGCTCTCACAGGAAAAATGACACCAGTGGTGCAAAATGTATTTTTTTCTGCTCCTATGCATTTTAAAAAGAATTCGCAACGAAATAATTACTGTTTAGGCCATATTAAGACCCGTGCCGATTTTTTCTATTTTGCTTTACCTGCCTATTGACCACGGATAAAATCACCCTAGATTGCTTAAAAAGGAGTGATTTATGATTCGTCGTTGGGGATTTTTCTTTCTCATTAACATTGCCATGATGGTGATGATCACCATTGTTACCTCACTACTTGGAGTCGACCGTTATGCCAGCGAACAAGGGATTGATTACAATCTTTTGCTTGGTTTTTGCTTGGTTTGGGGTATGGGCGGCGCCTTTATTTCACTGCTAATTTCTAAAAGCATGGCCAAGTGGATGTTTCGTTTGCAAATCATCGACAGCAAAAGCCAAGACCCTAATGCCAGAGAATTGGTCAACATGGTTCATCGCATGGCCAAAGCCGCTGGCCTTCATAAAATGCCCGAGGTTGCCGTTTACGAGTCCCAAGAGGTTAACGCCTTTGCCACAGGCCCCTCGCGCAGCAACTCTTTGGTTGCCGTATCAAGTGGCCTTTTGCAAAGAATGAACCGAGAGCAAGTGGAAGGCGTTATTGGCCACGAAGTAGCCCATATTGCCAATGGTGATATGGTAACCATGACCCTGATTCAAGGCGTGCTCAATGCCTTTGTTATGTTTTTGGCACGTGCTATCGCTTTTGCTCTCACCCGCGGAGAAGACCGGCAAGGTGGAATGAGCACCTTTTTGCTGGTTATCGTTCTACAAATTGCGCTAGGCTTTCTTGCAATGATTGTTATCAACTACTTCTCCAGATTGCGTGAATACCGAGCGGATCAAGGTGGCGCCCGCTACGCAGGTCGTGACAAAATGGTTTCAGCCCTCAAGGCTTTAGCTGGTACCGAAGATCTAGTAGACAAGGAACACGAGAGCTTCGCATCCTTAAAAATTTCTGGCTCCAAGATGGCGGCTTTGTTTTCAACTCATCCGCCATTATCCGAACGAATAAAAAGATTGGAAAGAGCCTAAGCCCTCCTTGCCAGATGCATGCGGACTTCATAGTATGGCCGCATGTCGCTCAAGGATAGCATTAACATTCGCAAAGCCCTTAAAGATTTATCAAATGAAATCGAGCACTTAACCGGTATTCAATTTGAACGCCTAAATGCGAGAGAAACCTATTCCCTGAACCTGATGGCGGCCGTGGTCGGAGTTCTGGCTGGCTATGCTGCCATATTTTTGAAAAACTGCATTGGTTTTTTTCAAAACCTGATTTTACAAAACCAAATAGCCTATCACAATATTAGCTTTGAAAATCATATCATGGGGGATTGGATTCTGCTCTTACCCCCCATTGCCTTCATATTCATTGCCGCCTTTATCAAGCTCCTGGCGCCGGAGGCCCGAGGTCATGGTATCCCCGAAGTCATTGCTGCGGTGGAGACTCGCGGCGGGAGAATGCGAGGACGCTTGGTATTTGTAAAATGCATTGCCTCCGCTCTCACCATAGCGGCGGGTGGCTCCTCAGGAAGAGAAGGTCCCATTGTGCAAATGGGAGCTGCGGCCGGCTCAATTTTGGCCCGCTGGACAAAACTTCCCACCAAGAGCACCAAAGTTCTACTGGCTTGTGGCGCTGCAGGAGGACTGGCCGCATCCTTTAACACTCCCATTGCCGCTGTGATTTTTTCGGTAGAATTGATTTTGCGAGAGTTAAAGACTCGCTCTTTTGTACCTCTGGTAATCGCCACCGTTATGTCAACGGTGATCGCCAGAACCCACTTTGGTAATTCCTTGGAATTCTTTTTACCTGCCTACCGCCTTAGCGCTCCCAGTGAATTGGTTTTTTATATCGCACTTGGCGTACTAGCAGGCATTGTGGGCATTATGGTAAACCGCATCTTTTTTCGCGTTGGCGACGCCTTTGAAAACTTACCCGTACACTACTTGTGGAAAGCGTTTATTGGCGGCAGCATTGTATCCTTAATTGGCTATGCCGTGCCCGAAAGCTTGGGCATTGGTTACGACAGTATGATGCAGGTTTTGCGCGGCAATGTGGAGTTGAGCTTCATTCTAATTCTACTTTTGGTAAAGCCCATTACCATGTCCGTAACTCTGGCAGCCGGTGCCTCTGGCGGTGTTTTTGCCCCCTTACTTTTTATTGGCGCCATGATGGGCGGTGCCTTTGGTTTGGTGCTTTCGAACTACTTTCCTGAATTGATCGGGCATCATGGTGCCTATGCACTTGTCGGAATGGCCGCCATGTTTGCTGCCTCGGGAAGAGCCACTTTCACTGCCATAGTCATCATATTTGAAATGACCATGGAGTATTCCATCATCCTACCCCTGATGCTCGCCTGCGTGGTTGCCGACCAAATCTCCAACCTCTTAAATGAACACAGCATCTTTTCCGAACACTTACATCGACAAAACATTCCCTTTGCCCAAGAGCTCGGGGTCAATAGCATTGCTCTGTTAAACGTAGGGCATTTTATGACAAAAGAAGTGGTTGCTTTTACACTTTTACAAAAGCTCCCCACCATTGAAAAAACTCTAAAAGAAACATCCCATAGTATTTACCCGGTGCTAGATAAGGAAAATGTCGTCCAGGGCTTTATATCCAAAGAAAGTTTTTTTTAAAAATTATAGTAAATTTGACGACTCCTTTACCGCAAAAACTCTGATGCAAGATTTAAACACCTGGATTTACGAAGATGATGGCCTCCTGCCCACCCTCAAGCTTCTTCGCCGCACAAAGCTTTCGCGCATCATTGTTGTGGAAAGAAATACCCACAAGCTCAAAGGAATTTTGACTGGCAAAGACCTCTTGCAGTTGGCCGCAAAAATTGATACTTAACCCAATAGCAATGGGGGAATTATGAAAACAGTTTTTTTCACCTTGATCGTCTTAGCCACAACGAAGCTATGGGCGCAACAAACACCGCAAATACGTGTCTGCAATATTTCGAACGGTTATTTTCAAGCCTTGGATTTAGCCGCCCCCGTTAACGACAATGTGGGCTTTTGCCGCTACGATAAGGTTTTATTTGGTGCTATTAGTGCATTGAAGGCCTTAGATGGCATCCTCACCGATGCAAGTCGAAGCTTTATCGCCACAGATTCCGCTGTCTATTCTTCTTGTCAGGATGCTGGCGCCATTCGTGTGAATGCCCAACAAAATCGTCGAATGGATCGCGTCTGTTATTTTGCCGATGGCAGCGTCATTAGCGAGCTTAGCCTCGTAGAGGGATGGAATTCTACCATCAACCGCAAGCTGCGGGATTTTCTTGAAGCAACAGGTGTAAAGTAATTTTTACAGCAAGCCGGTAATGCTTATATATTAAGCCACAAAAATTGTGCAGCAACCCTCTGCATGCTAATTTACTTAGCAAAACGAGGGAAAAATGCGCGTATTATTTGTCTGTTTGGGCAATATCTGTCGTTCTCCGACGGCAGAGGCCGTTATGCAAACGACCTTAGAAAAAGCTGGTCTGCACCACGTAGACGTTGAGTCGGCCGGTACCTCCTCGCTACACAGGGGGGAAGCTCCCGACAAAAGATCTCAAATGGCGGCTAAAAAACGCGGCTACGATATGTCGGGACAAAGAGCCCGACAGGTGATCATCGAAGATTTTTACGAATTCGACTTCATCCTAGCTATGGACGCCTCCAATTTGGCATTTCTAGAAGAATTAAACCCGGGCAATGGCAAAGCGAAAGTAGATCTATTTTTAAAATACCACCCACAAGAATTGAGGAATTACGATGTTCCCGATCCCTACTGGGGAGGCAAATCAGGTTTTGAAAAAGTATTGGATTTGATTGAGGGTGCGGCCCATGGCTTGCTCCCGCACCTTCAGGGAGAAAAAGATGCTTAAGTCCCCTGTTATTCCCACTATTTTTTCCATCGTTTTATTAGTCTTTGGCTGCTCCAGCATAGAAATCAAAAATAAAGAGACGGAAGAAACGAATACAAAAAAGAGCTATTCCACAGGTTGTGAACAAGCCAGCCAGCCCATTATGAGGCGAAAGCATTATATCTTTTGCGCAAAGAAAAGTGGGGATCGTTATTTTCACCAACTAAGCTTGTTAAAGCGAGTGAAAAAAAACAAGTATGAAAAAATAAGGATATGGCCAAAAGAGCAATACTTCTCCTTTCATAAGAATCAATTTCGAGAATACATTCTCGTACCATTAGAATCTCACAAATCCAAATTGCTGCCACTAAATGAATATGAATGGGTCTGCAACAAACAGGAATGTAAAGCTCAAAAAACTGCATGTATATTGCCAGAAATAAAACAACCGCTCTTTCCAAATTTAAATCAAAAAGTACAAAAACTTGCAGGCTATAAATTTCGATCTAGTTACCCTGATATTCTTCCGCAACTTACAGCCAATGCCCTAAGTGGAAATTACCGATCCTATAAGATTATCCAGGAATACTCGCAGTGGTTTCGCCCATCTAACATTTCTTTTGCATATGCCCAATATTTACGAAATGAATTGATGGAAAAGAAGCTTCGTTGTAATCAGTGGCAAGGAAGCTAATATGTTAATTCATCAGATGAACCTAAACCATTTAAGCGTTTTTTTGGAAGTCTATAAAACTCGAAGCATGACTGCGGCTGCAGACCGCCTTTTTTTAACACAATCAGGAGTCAGCCAGCACATTCGAAGCTTAGAGAACACTCTTGGCTTTACTTTATTTGACCGTATCAATCAAAAGCTTATACCTACCAATGCTGCTCGTGAGCTTTATGAAACATGCCAAAACTCTCTAAACAGCATTGAAAAAACACTACGCTCCTTCAAAGAAGATGAAAGTGGTTTAATCGGAACCATTCATATTGGCATGCCCATTGAATTTGGCAACAACCTAGTAATCCCACTTTTAAGTAAGTTTGGACAAATTTACCCTGAAATAAAATTTGAAATCTATTTTGATTATGCCGACAAGTTAAATGAGATGCTGTTAAATGGCGATATTGAATTTGCATTTGTAGATGAGTACAAGATGGATCGCCGGGTAACGACAGAGATCGTTTATACAGAAAAACTATACCTCTGTGCAACAGATGAGTATATCGCTACCAAAGAAAAAAAATCTACAGAAATTGCTTTCTACGAATCTTTAGATTACGTAGATTATCAGCGACACTCCCCCATATTAAAAATGTGGTTTGAACATCACTACAAAGACAAAAAAGTTAAACTCAATACACGTGCAAATGTAATGGATGTGCAAGGCATTTCAAAATTTATCACTTCACATTTTTCTGCGGGCATATTACCTCTCCACATCATTCGCAGCTTAGAAAAAAATGGTTACCATATACATATTTTTAAATTCGATGAAAAAGACCTAGAAAACCATATTAGCGTTGCCTACATCAAGGAAAGAAGTATTGGCATGGCCTCAGAAAAATGCTTGGCTTATTTAAGAGATGAACTGGCAAAAACCACTTTCTAGTTTTGCTCTATTAGATCGAACAGGCTCACATCGGCATACTTTTTCATGCCTTTTGATAGATACTGCATTATTAGAATCAAGCAGAGCATGGATGGCACAACAATAACAAGCCAAGACATCCAAGTCATATCTGAGATTTGTTCATTTAAAAGCACCGACCTTTGCATATCGTCAACTTCCATTGGAATGTCTTGAAATATATAAATCGCCAAGAAAAAATTCAGCCCAGCACTTAGAAAAAAAGAATAGGACAAAAAGACATTGGTTTTTCTAAGATGCTTTTGAAATGCCTCCTCGGTATTTTTGGCGCGCAATTTCTCTAATAGCTCCTCCACGCGAAAAAATGCAGGATTTAAAATCATAATTTCCACAAGAGATACTTTTGATAGGTACGGAGAAAGGTAGACAAAGACACCAATCAAAAAGGGTATAGCGGCCTCTTTGACAGCAAACCAAATCCCGCCCAATTGCAATAACGCAAACAAACCTGTCAAGAGCACGTGAACAAAGCCTAAAACAGAAATCCAATTGCGCTTTTTTAATTTGATATACTCGTACAAAAAATAGGAGATCGGGAAAGCAAGTGCAATTAACAGCGCAATTAAGGGGCCATTTTCATTTATGGTGGAAAGTCGCTTTAATACCATTACCGGAATGATGATATTAAAAGCCAAGTTCATCATCATGGCCATGGGACTTTCTTTTTGTGGCTTTATGTGCTCCATGCCTCTCCTAGTTTTGTCTTGCTGTTATGAAATTGGAATTGATATTTTTCATAGAGCGCCTTTTCAAGCAGTATAATAACAGTAGATCCCATGTGAAAACATCCCAGCTCCTCACCTACCTCTACAGCCAAACTAGGGTGGTGTTTGACCACCTGTCCACCGCGAAACTGGTTGCTAACGATATTGGGCTCGTAAGTTAAGCTAATCTTTCCAACATTCGTGGCTCCCACCTTCACACTAGCAAGTAGCCCATCTTCATGCCGCATATAAGAAACGACTCTTTCATTAATGGCAAAAAGATCTTGGATAGCATTTACGCTCCAATCGTTAACGGGCCAAAGCTTGCCCGGTATATGTTGAGTCATAAATATATTCGCACTACAACAAGAATGAATGCGATGGTAATCCGTTGGACACAAATAATATGTTATAAAATAACCATCAAAAAAGCGCTCGTAAATGTCGTTTTTTAATAGACTTTTTAAGTCATAATGCCGCCCCTTCACTTGTAAAAGACGATCATGCTCAATTTTGCCATGCTCCCGGATTTCTGCGTCAACAGGGTGCACCCATTTGCCTTTGATGGGTCTAGCACCTGGCTTCAGCTTCCGCGTAAAAAGCTCCGCTATACTTTTATACTCATAGATATCTTTTTCCGCTTCGAACAAATTGATCTGAAAGATCGCAGCAAATAGCCGCACGGGAAAAATGCCCATATGCAAACGAGCTAGATGACCCACTAGGTAACTAATTAGATTTTTAGGCAGTAGATATAACAAATAATACATAAAATACGTAGATCAATGTAATTAGAAACGTACGCAGAAGATAGTCTTTTTTATAAAGCAAAGAGTGACTGACAATAAGCGCCGGCAAATTTGGCCCGCCTACGCTCAGATTTACGCAAAGTAAATTTGTCCAAAGTTTCCCGTATTCTTGGGTCCGTGACGTATTTGTAAACAACAAAACCAGCAGCGCCCAAGCCATACATGCCATACTCGACAAATGGCACTCCAAAGAGCATCAATTGTGCCAAGGAATTAAACGCCACACTAATACCTATGGAGGTTTTAATATTGAACAAGTCCATGGGATTGGCATTACGAACATCTTCTAAAACTTTTTGCGCTGTATACTTCAGCTGAGCCCCACGCCAAAAATGCTTCATCGCCAAACTTTGTGCGGTTACCCAGGCTGTTTCAGCAAATAAATAGCCCCAATGAAAACCATGATTGCCAATGGCGTGTTGCGCTGCCACCTGAATTAAAAAGCCCGCCACCGTTCCCACAGCTAGCTGTTTGCCATAGGTTACGGAATGATTATAAAATTCTTTTAACTTTTCGCTAACCTTGGGCTGCCACTTGTGATGCCCAATCCACTTAAAATAAGGTTTATTAAAATTCGTCCATACTGCTGAAATGGTGGTGGCCAATATGCCAACATAGGCACTATGAAGCAAATCCGCTCCCATACCAAAAAATACCGTGGTTAATGTAGAGCCACCCGCCAATACGGCGCTAACCACTACCAGACCACGTTTTTTTCTTTCATATTGTTCATCACTAATTGCAGGAAGGGGTGCTTCTAAAAAGCTGGTTCTTTCTTTTGAGTTCTTCACATATTCAAGGGTTTCTAGGGCCTCATCTATATTTTTTGCCTTTGAGGCCTCCCCCATAACAATGAACTCAACGTTAGCTCCTTGCTGGTGAGCTTCGCGAACTTTTCGCTCTAGCCAAGAGCGATCATATTCCTCACCAATGTTCGCATCGATCTCTACTTTTAGCTTTTTGTTAGATTTTCTTCCTAAATCATCTACTAATGGAATCTCAGTAGATATCTTGATGGCTTCGCTACTCACCACCGGGTCTTTGCCTTGCCCCCAAGAGACGGTCGATATCATCAATATTAGAACAACGATGATTTTTTTCATGTGTGAATAAATTCTATTGGTTCCCATATTTCCCCAAGCAAAGATTGCCATCTGCTCCAAGAAAACCGTAGGAAAAAGTAAGTTGCTAGCATTTTTTTGTGGTTATTTTATGTTTTTTACCGTGTAAAAAGTACAATAATTCCTATATTTTTTATAATTTGCCTTAGAATAAAGCTATCACCGTAATAACTTATTTGTATAAGTCGCATCATTTTTCTTCGATTGCCTCTCCTCTAGGCGCTCTATATATATGGAGGAAAAGGGAGGTTCATGATGGCAAACAGGCAAGTACCGGAGCTCAGCCTACAATCCTACATACATGGAGATGAAAAAGAAAAACAACGCTTCTCTGAGGATTTATTTCTCGGCTTAAAAGAATATGGTTTTATCATTTTAAAAGATCACCTGGTCAGCACGGATCTTTTGGACGAAGCCTATCTTAAATTGGAGCAGTTTTTTTCGCTGAATGAAGAGCAAAAGCGTGCCTATATATCAGAAGCCGGAAGTGGACAGCGAGGTTATACTCCCTTTGGTGAAGAGCATGCTAAAGATGCCGAGGTACATGATTTAAAAGAATTTTGGCATGTAGGCAGAGAAATCTCTCAAGACCACCCTTTTAAAAAGTATTATCCCGATAATATTTGGCCTAGCGAAGATTTGGTGCCGAAATTTAAATCCATATTTCACCGGCTTTATACGGAGCTGGATCAGGCGGGACAATACTTATTGGAAGCCCTAACAACGCCCCTTGAAGTGGAGAAAGACTACTTTGCCAAAATGACCAAAGACGGCAACTCCATACTCCGCCTACTACACTATCCGCCAATTCCCGAAGACGCAGACCCTCGCTGCGTGCGAGCTGCGGCCCATGAGGATATAAACTTGATCACCATACTTGTTGCGGCCTCCCAGTCTGGTTTACAGCTAAAAGATCGTGATGGCAGTTGGCTAGATGTAGAGACCGCTAAAAACAATCTCATCGTCGATGCTGGCGACATGCTATCGCGAATTTGCAATGATGTGATCCCCTCCACAACTCATAGGGTGATCAACCCAGGAGAAGGGGCCAATGTCTCGCGCTACTCCATGCCCTACTTTATGCATCCGCACCCGGAGGCTGTACTGGAGTGCATTCCATCATGCCGCGGGGCTGGAGAAAAATATGTCCCCATTTCTTCCCATGACTTTTTAATGCAAAGATTAAGAGAAATTGGCCTAACTAAATAGAACACTGTAGAACGGACTGGCTAAGATGATCTAGCCAGTCCCAAAGATTATTGAACTTCTTGCCATCAATATCTCCATAATACCGATGCACTTTTACTTTACCAACAACCTGCAAAAACTTGTTTAGCTGCTGCTCACTAGTATGTTGATCCACCAACAAGCATTTAACATTTTCCTTATCGATGCGATCTTTTACAGACATCAGATGCTGGATGCCAGGAAAAACCCCGTGTTGCTTTTCTACTCTTAATAAAATTTCTATGTCTTTGTCTGCAGCAAAGGAATCCATAGAACTATGAAAAACTGCTATTTTTTTTCCTGCTAGCTTTGGTAGGTGTTTACCTTTCCAATGATTTAACTTTTTGAGAAAAGCACTTATATCTTTTTTCTCTTGCCTGGCAATTTCCTCACTCAAGCGCTGAAGAATGCCCAGGTTAGCTAGGTAATGTGCTTGGCTTGCAACAAACAACCTTTCAGAAACATCCACAACCTTTATTTTTGGCCACTGCTTCTTGATATTTTCTATGAAATGCTTCTCTAAATAGTATGACTGAACGTAAATGCGCTCTAAGTTTTGCCAACGAACCAAATCCTTTGCTGTAAGTTGATAATGATGTGGGTCCGAGCCAGGGGGCAGTATGGCTACAACTTTTTGAAAGCCAAGAGCCTGAAACCAAGCCTTCATCGCCTGATTGCTAACGACCCAGGTCTTGTCAGCTAAGGCGATGTTTGTAAATAGGAGTAGAATGAATAGACTTGCGCTAAATCTCACGATCTTTGTTTTCGGCGTCGAAATCAAAAGTGTCAAGCTCCTCCTCTTCGACAAAGTCAACATCAGTAAGATCTTCACTGGCTGGATGCATCTCTGCAGAATCACTGAAAACAGCCATTTGTGATTGCAGATCTTGAAGATTTTCCCCTTCCAGCACGGCGGGAGCTTCATTATCCTCTGCACTTTCTGCTTGCGAACCATCTGCCTCGGCAGAAAGCTCTTCTTGCTCTTTCGAGTCTTCAGACTCTTGCTGATTTGCCTCGGCCTCCTGCGCAGCAGCCTTTTCTGCCATTCGAGCTTCATATTTTTCTAGCCAATTTCTATCTCGACTGGATACCTCTTCTTCAAACTCGATGGCCTCACGAATTTCACGTGCCTTTATGGCATCCCGGCGCTCTTTTTCTTTCTGCTTTTCTTGCTCAAAAAATTCCGTGGTGGTATCGATCTCCGCTAGCTTGTCAGAAATCTTACCCAACTCTTCTTCACTTTCCGAATAGGACTCACCTTGTTCAAGACCTAAATTGGCACTAACACTGGCTAAGTCTTCCTCTTCTTTTTGCTCGCCAATACCTTCAGGAATCAATTCATCTATTTCACTCAAAGAGGGTAGTTCATTCAGGTTGCGCAGACCAAATACTTCAAGAAAATATTTGGTGGTACCATAAAGCATGGGTTTACCTGGCAATTCTGATTTGCCCACAAATTTTATCAAACGCTTATCCATAAGAGCACGCATTAAGTGCCCCGACTCAACACCACGAATTTGGTCCACTTCGTTTTTAATGATGGGTTGCTTGTAAGCCACAATGGCCATAACTTCCAGAGCCGGACCAGATAGTTTAAAAGGTCGCGCCTTTTGCATACGTTTTAAGTAATCAACATTGTCCACTTTCGTGCGAACTTGATAGCCGCCTTGCACTTCCTCAATGGAAACTCCACGCCGGGCCCCAGCATATTCTACCATCAAAGCATCCAATGCTTTTCGAATTTTATCTTTTTTGACTTGGGTGCCTTGAAAAGCCTGACGTATATGGTTCAAAGTAATCGGCTTGTCCGAGGCAAACAAAACGCTCTCGACAATGGATTCAACTTTATCATCATCTAAGAATTCTTTTTCTTCGATCTCAGCCGATTCAAATGTTGCTAACTCCGTTCCCTCACTTGCTTGCCCATCTTCGGCTTCGTCAAACTCCATAATGGGATCATCTTCTTCTTCACTATCCGCATAATCCTCTAAAAGCGCCTCTTCATTGAAGTCTTCATTCTCGTCCATCGCTTTTTTCTCTTCATTTCCCGACATTTTAAACCTCTTGGTCTCTTAATTCTTCGTCCGTAATATTCAATTCTTTTTCCGCCGCCTCGATTTCTTCATCCGTGGCAGCTTCTGTCGATTGCATCATTTCTTCTTCACGGTCACTAAGTGTGGCTTTTAAGGTTTCCACTGGTTTTTCAGGCAAATCCTCCGACTCTTCTTGCAGATACTTTCTTTCATCCTCACTCAATGCAGAACTTAGTGGTTTGGCAGAGTCTGCTGCTGCTTCCACACTGTCATATTCCTCCACTTGTGCGGTGATCTTATCTGTTATTTCTCTGTAGGCATCAATATAAAGTGCCCCGCAAGCCTCTTGTTGGCGAAGCTTCACAAAGCCAAGCTTTCCTAACTCTAGCGTCGACAAAAAGGTAATGATCAGTCTTCTTACATCATCGGCTTCATTTAATAAGTCTCGCAACTCCACGGAGACGCCCACTTTTAGGCGGTCTTTAATTTCTAAAATTCGAGAAGCAATGGTTTGCAATTTGGTGGCTACTTTATGAGTTGCCTTTTCTGCTCGGCGAATCACACTTCGGTACATTTTAATCAGAGAAAACAATGCCCCTTCTTCCTCCAGCAAGAGTTCCGACTCAACTTCTGGCAAAGACTCTTTGCGGCCGCGCTTAAAAGTATCCCGCCCCAGTAGTGGGCGATCGTACAAGTTTTGACCTGCTTCTTGATACTTTTGGTACTCTAGCAGTCTTTGTACAAGGGGTTTACGTGGGTCTTCCGTCTCTTCCTCTTCTCCGTCCTCACCATAGGAGGGCAAAAGCATCTTGGCTTTGATTTGAATCAAAGTAGCCGCCATGGCAATGAAATCCCCAGCCTGCTCCAGATCGATGGTCTTTAAGCGCTTCACATATTCAAGGTATTGATGGGTAATCTTATGAATCTCAATGTCATAAATATCCATCTCTTCTTTGCGTATAAGATAAAGCAACAAGGCCATAGGGCCTTCAAATTGTTTGAGATGCACCTGCATCACGAATCCCCCCAAGGACTATAATCAGAAAAGCCCATCATTTCTCGCACATATGCCAATGTTTTTTGCGCCTCCGTACGAGCTCTTCTGGAACCCTCTACAATTATAGAATCAAGCTTGCGGGAATCTTTCAACAAGTCTTTCTTTTTCGCTAAGGCATCGGCCATTTTTTCGTTAATATTTGCTGCCAATTTAAGCTTACAGTCCCCACAACCAATCCCCGCTGTGGTGCAGCCCTTCATAACCCACTGCAAATCCTCGTTGGTAGAGTAGAGTTTGTGAAAATCATAGACGGGGCAAACCTCAGGATTGCCGGGATCTTCACGGGTAACTCGCTGTGGATCGGTGACCATCTTTTTGCAAAGCTTTTCAATTTTTTTGGGCTCTGCTGTTAATGGCAAGACATTACCATAGGATTTTGACATCTTACGGCCATCGGTTCCTGTAATTAATGGAGTTTCTGTAAGAAGCGGTTTGGGCTCTGGCAATTTGGCTTTGTATAGGCGATTGAAGCGCCGAACAATTTCCCGCGATATTTCCAAATGCGCCACCTGATCTTTTCCCACAGGCACCAAAGAGGCCTGATAGATACTAATGTCGGCAGTTTGTAGTACAGGATAAGAAAAACGCCCAAGATTGTAGGCATCGCTTTGCTGTAGCTCTTCTTTAGCATCCTTCCAAGTTGTCACTCGCTCCAGCCACCCCATGGGAGTGAGATTGGCAAAGATCATGGAAAGCTCAAGGTGCTCCGGCACCATCGATTGAATGAAGATGACATTTTTTTCTGGGTCCAAGCCCCAAGCTATCCAGTCCGCGATAATGTCTTTGGTATACTCATCTATTTCTTTGGGTTTTTTATAAGCATTGGTCATCGCATGCCAATCCATCGCACCAAAAAAACATTCGTATTGTTTTTGCAGCTCCAACCAATTCTTTAGAGCACCAAAGTAGTTACCAATGTGTAGAGACTGCGTGGTACGCATACCACTCATGACTCGCGGCTGTTTTTCACTCATATTAAAATCCTCTCCGCAATACCCACTAATAGTTGATAACCCCAAAAAATAGGATAGCGAAGTAGAGCCAAAAAGCCACTAATAAATAAAAACAGCAGAGCAAAGCTAAGAATTTGCTGGTTCTCTTCCAATTTACGGTTGATATGATAGGGCAAAAACCTAGCAATGACCTTACCACCATCTAAAGGATGAATGGGAATCATATTGAACAATGCTAGGGCTAAATTTAAGGGAATAAATACCTCTAAGAATTTGATCGCAGCTGTTTGCATCCCCCAATTGGGTAAATAATGAAAAACTCCCACCAACAAAAATGCGCCAACAATGGCCAAGAGCACATTGGAGAGAGGGCCTGCCAAGGCAATCCAAAACATATCTGTACGGGCATTTTTTAGGTTTCGCTCATTTACCGGCACGGGATTGGCCCAACCAAAAAACACCGGCACATTCATAACAATCACCATAAGCGGCAACAAAAAGGTGCCTATGGGGTGGGCGTGTGACATGGGGTTCATGGTCAAACGCCCCATGGATTTGGCAGTATCATCGCCTAATTTTAATGCCACCCAAGCGTGGGCAAATTCGTGAAAACACAAAGAAAATAAAAAAGGTATAAAGAATATTGCGACTTTGGCGGCCAGTTCCATTACGTCCATAAACATGAAATTAGCCTAGGGCGCCAACGGAGTCTAGGTTAGCTTTTGCTTTTCCGCGTGTATTTCTTAGAGGGGTGAACAGAAATGCCGCACCAAGTGCTCCCTTTTGATGTTGCTAAAGCCTCCCCTTCCATCGCCATTCCAAGAACTTGCTCGAATTTTCTGAGATTGCCCGAAGCGGAAAGCAAAAAGGCGCAGAATTTCTAAGAATTTTAAGTGCTTAGAAGCTTTGCTGCGCCAATAACAACAATAAAAGGGAGCAGTTTATAAAGCCCATTGCTCCTTAAGACTATGCGCCAAATCACTATTGCTAGAATCTATATAGCAATTACAGAGGAAGCGGTAAGATTTTCACCTCCTCCGAATTTCATATTACATAGTCTTAACTTGCGTTACACTAGCAATTACTTTTTCTGGGAGTGACGATTTTCGGCCTTGCGGAACGCATATTGTACGTATGTTGAGTTCATCTGGATCTGATTTGGATCTCACATTGGCCTAAGATTTGCTCTTAGTAATAGTAACCCCCCCAAGAGGCGGTCGGTCGTCCCCCCCCCTTTAGACCGGCCGCTTCGACTTTTTATTCCTCGAAAACTTGCCACTAAAGCTTTTCCTTTCTATTCTCTGATCCATTCTAATTATCAAGGAGCAGAAATTGACTGAAAATCGTGCTTTAACCAGTTTTAGTGAAGATGAAGTAGCCTTTCGTGAAGCCGTTCGTGCTTTTGCCCAAGGAGAAATTGGTCCCTTAAAAACATCCATGGACACCAACGCCGCAATGGATGCAAGCATCTTACCCAAATTATTTGAAATGGGACTTATGGGAATTGAAATCCCAGAACAGTATAGTGGCTCGGCAACATCCTTTACCATGGCGTGCATTGCCGTAGAAGAAATCTCACGTGTGGATGGAGCCGTTGGGGTTTTATGTGATGTACAAAACACTTTGGTGGCCAATGCATTTTTAAAACATTGTACGGAAGAGCAAAAACAAAAATTCCTTCCTATGCTTGCGACGGAAAAAGTCGGTGCCTACGCACTATCGGAGTCCTCCTCGGGATCGGACGCTTTTGCACTCAAACTTCGTGCGGAGGAGAGAGGCGATCAATACATTTTGAATGGCCATAAACTATGGATCACCAATGCCAATGAAGCTGATATCTTTTTGGTCTTTGCCAATATAAATCCAGATGCAGGCTATAAGGGAATTACAGCATTCATCGTTGAGCGCGGCATGAAAGGTTTTAATATTGGCAAGAAAGAAGACAAATTAGGAATTCGTGCTAGTTCCACCTGCGAGTTAACCTTTGAAAACTGCGAAGTGCCGAAGGCGAATGTTTTGGGCGAAGTGGGTAAGGGCTATAAGATTGCCATCGAGACATTGAACGAGGGCCGTATTGGCATTGGCGCACAGATGATAGGTATTGCGAGCGGTGCCTATGAAGCCACTTTGGATTATATCAAAGGGCGCGAGCAATTTGGAAAATCCATTAGCTCCTTTCAAGGCGTACAATTTCAATTGGCAGAAATGCGCATTGAGCTAGAGGCTGCAAGACTGATGGTATACAATGCTGCCCGCTTAAAGGATGAAGGTAAAAACTTCGTGCAAGAAGCAGCTATGGCAAAATACTATTCTTCGAAGGCGGCAGAGAAGATCACCTCCATGGCGATTGACTTGTTTGGCGGAAATGGTTTTACCAAAGAATATCCAGTAGAAAAATACTGGCGTGATGCCAAGATTGGTCAAATCTATGAGGGCACCTCCAATATGCAGCTGCAAACCATAGCCAAGCTCGAATTGGCTTAGCTTTTATGCTGGAAATTCTCTACCAAGATGACTTTATCTGTGTAGTGAATAAACCCAGTGGATATGTTGTTCACCGAACTGCGGGAGCGGAAAAGGCTCCCGTTTTAGTTCAAAGCCTCAGAGATCAAGTCGGCAAAAAAGTTTACCCTGTGCATCGATTGGATCGCGCCACTTCTGGCTGTGTAGCATTTGCCTTTGATTCGGACTCCGCCAGGCTACTACAAACCGCATTGAGCCAAGGTAAGAAAAAATACTATGCTCTATGCTTAGGAAACACCGAAGAGCATATGCGAATTGATAGACCTTTGAAAAATGAAAATAAAATTCCACAAGCAGCACTAAGTGAATTTAAAAAGCTAGAAAGCTTGGGCGAATATTCACTTTTGGAAGCACAAATCTTTACTGGCCGCAAACATCAAATCCGGCGGCACTTATCACATTTGGGACATCATGTCGTGGGCGATGTGAATCACGGGAAGGGCTGGTTAAACCGGCGCTTTCGCGAAAAATATAATTTTCACCGCATGTTTTTGCATGCCCATTTGCTAGAGTTTGAGCACCCCGTTTACATGAAAAGCCTTAATGTGAGTGCCGCCATGCCAAGTGAATTCGAGCACTTAATTTCTAAAATACGCGATGATATCCCATCAGTAGATAATTAATGTTTTTGACACAATCATCATCTACATAGCTGAGATTCCACTAGAGAAGAATCTCCGCCCAAACTAGAGTTGCCCCATGTTATTACCGCACCATCCGCACGCAATGCTGCAAAAGCTTTATCATTCGAGTATATATTTACAATATTATTTAATTCACCGGCTACTCCACTAGCATCTCCTCCAGCACTTAAGTCCCCCCAGGCAACAACAGTACCATCAGATTTTAAAGCTGCAAAAGCTGCTTGCGAATTACTTTGCGTAGAAAATATCTGACTAACTCCTGAGGTTAAGTCACCAGCAACGGCTGTACTATCTCCTCCCAAGGTTGCAACTCCCCAGGTCACGACAGAACCGTCTGACTTCAAAGCAGCAAAAGCTTTTTTCGTGCTATAAACGGCCGTAACACCAGACATTAGGAAGCTGGAAACAGAAGATGTATCACCACCAAAGGCGGCACTCCCCCAGACAACTAAAGAGCCATCATTTTTTAAAGCTGCAAAGCTATACCCGTTTGCAAATAACTGAGTGACATCTGAAGAAATTAAGCCGCTGACAGAAGAGTAATCTCCTCCCCCAAATGAGTTATCACCCCAAGCAACCGCCGCACCAGATGCGTTAAGTGCGGCAAAACCCTTATCCGTATTCGCTAGGCTAACGACACCACTTCCAAGAAAAACACTTTCACTAGCAGAGTCTCCGCCATTTAAATTATTTCCCCACGTTACCACAGAGCCATCTGCTTTTAAGGCTGCAAAAGCATAGGGGTTGGAGTGAATGCTGACTACTCCAGAACTTATTAAAGGGGATACTGATGAGGAATCACCGCCATTTGTACTACTTCCCCAGGTAACCACGGAACCATCCGACTTTAAGGCCGCAAAAGCATATATTGTTGAATGCAAACTACTCACTCCACTCGCAAGATCCGCACTCACGGAGGAGGAATCACCACCATAGGTTGAATTTCCCCAAGTAACCACGGAACCATCCGATTTTAAAGCTGCCATTGCACCAAGGTTACCAGTCACTGAAACCACGCCACTAGATAAGGCGCCGGACACGGCAGAAGAGTCGCCGCCAAATGTTAACTCTCCCCAGGTAACCACGGAACCATCCGATTTTAAAGCTGCAAAAGCTCTATATCCAGAAAAAACATCTACCACCCCGCTAGATAAGGCCCCTGACACGGCAGAGGAGTCACCACCATAGGTTGAATTCCCCCAGGTAACCACGGAGCCATCAGATTTCAATCCTGCAAAAGCGGATTGGGTACTCACTACTTTTGTAATTGGACTGCAATAAGGCTCTACCCCTGTTGATGTAAGCCAAAAGCTCCCCGCACTAGAATTACATGTACTGAGTTCATGATTAGCATCAAAACTTACATTCAACTCGATATTTATTTCCCCACCTGCAGGCAAATTAACCGTACTGCTAGCTAAATGAATTGGAGCGGAAAGATTTGAGGGAGAAGTAGCAAATGTATCACAGTCAGAAGTACTTGCAGCATGAATGCCTATCAAATGAAAGGAAACATTCGGTGCTGATTTCGTCACCAAAGTAATTTCTTCACCAGCTAAATATGGGCCATGCACTTGTTCATACCAATATGCTTGGCTATTATTTAAATTCTGGCATGTATAATTCGCGCCAGCAGAACCAACCAATATTGCATAACAACTAACTTCACTCGTAGCACTGGGCGTCGAGTATCCCCAAGCACTGCTCATTGAGCTAATTCTTTCATTCGTAGAAAACGAAGAGGAACTTGGCAGCTTAATACTTACCGTGCTTTTTTCATCTTCTAAACCGCAAGCAGAAAGAGTGAATATAATTGATAAAATCGCTATGATTTTCATTACTCTATCTTATCGGGCTTTGGTCGAATAAGTTGAGCTCATTGTATTGTAACGATACACTTAAAAGTAAATTAAAGTGCCCAAGCTAAGACTTGGTAGCAATTAAAGGCTATTCTATAAAGCGCAGCTCATTATGAGATAAGAGCCAATCTACTTGTTCCAAACCACCGAGTATAGATCGTGCCGGCGATCACGCAAATTGCGAACTGCACCATTGGCGCGGGCCTCTATCAATGTATCCAATCTTAAATCTGCTATGGCAACCATTTCCACATTTGGTGTAGTGTCCGCTGCGATTCCATCGCGAGCAAAAGGGTAATCACAAGGTGTAAGAATACAGCTTTGTGAATACTGAATGTCCAAATTGGAAACTCTAGGCAAATTACCAACATTGCCGGCCATGGCCACATAGATTTGGTTTTCCACTGCACGCGCTTGGCAACAGTATTTTACCCGGCAAAAGGCCTGACGATTGTCCGTAAGAAATGGTACAAAAAGAAAATAGATTCCCTGGTTGATCAAGTGCCTAGTTAACTCTGGAAACTCACTATCATAGCAAATCAATACACCTATAGGCCCACAATCGGTTTCAATGACTTTTACCTCATTGCCACCTTGAATCTTCCACCAATACTTTTCATCAGGAGTAGGATGAATTTTTGCCTGCTCATGCAAAGTGCCGTCTCGCAAACATATATAGGATACATTGCGCACTTCACTGCCCACATGCGTAGGGTGAGAACCTGCAATAATATTCACATTGTATTTCACTGCCAAACGTTTGAATAAAGACTTAATGTTCTTGGTATATTTGGACATTTTGGCAATGGCAACATCCGGCGGGACTTCAGCATTCTCAATCGAAAGAAGCTGCATGGTAAACAATTCCGGAAATAATAAAAAGTCGGCTCGGTAATCACCTGCCACATCGACGTAGTACTCTACGATTTGTGCAAATTCCTTAAAACTTTTTACCGGTCGCAATTGATATTGTACACTCACCACACGAACCGAATTGGGCCGCAAAGGGGCTTTGTCTTTCTCGGTAAACAATGCCTTATACTCAGGGTTGTCCCACTTTAAATGAACCGCAAAGCCGGCACTCTCTTTATCATTGGGCAAATAGTTTTCTAGCACTCCTATCACTTGAAACCCCGAGCGCAGGTGAAAGCCCAAGGTAGGGTCTTTGATTTTCTTGGCTTGCACCTTTTTAATATAATCTTTGGCGTCTTTTACTTGATCGGCATACTTATGATAGTTTGGGATACGTCCACCAAAAACAATCCCCCTTAGCTTCATGTACTTCGCTAAACGCTTTCTAGCACTATAGATCCGCTGTCCTAAGCGGCGTCCCCTAACATCAGGGTCGACACAAGTTTCATAGCCGTATAAGTAATCGCCATCGACTTTATGGGTAGCCGCAAAACCACCTCCCGTGATCTCCTTCCAAGTGTGTTGCCTTAAGGCACTATCGGCATCGGTTAGTAAGGAAGCCGAATAGGCTACGATCTTTCCATTTAGTAGAATCACAAAGCAGCCCTCCGGGAAGTGAACGATTTGCCCCCGTAACATTTCGTCCTTATAAGGCTCCATATTATGATACACCTTGCGAATTAAATCCTGTATCCCAGGTATATCCTTTGATGTGGCGTTGCGAATTTCTAATGGACTTTTTGCTGCTGTCATAACTACCCCGCTTGACTGATTATACTTAGGCAAAAACAAAATGATAGATACTTTGCATTAGATTTTTAAATATGACTATAATTGATCAAGGAGAAAGCATGGGACGGCTACATTTATTCGAATTGGAGGACCAAACCTGGTTGCCCTCAGCAATTCGAGATGGAGTTACCGATTTTTTAGAGTTTGCCGTAGTAAAAGGGGAGATTTATAAAAATATAGAGCCACAACTTATGCAGGCAATTGCCGACTCCAATGAGAAGCAAGTTGTGGATCTTTGCTCAGGTGGCGGCGGCGCTTGGGCCAGTCTTGCGGCAAAGCTACCCGCCTCCGTAGAGAAAGTTCTACTTACAGATCTTTACCCTAATACCTCTGCCCTTGAACAGCGAAGCAAAGATAGCGGCGGTAAAATTCTCTATAGCAAGGAAGCCGTTAACGCCATGCAAGTGCCCCATTCCATGCAGGGCTTTCGCACTCTATTTTCTTCCTTTCATCACTTCCGCCCCGAAGCGGCCACAAAAATCTTACAAGACGCGGTAAAGCAAAATGCTCCCATTGCAATACTGGAGTCCACCCAAAGGCACCCCCTGCTTATCCTCTATATGTTTTTCACTCCGATTTTGGCTATGTTATCGACGCCGATGATTCGGCCGCTACGTGCATCTCGCTTTATTTTTACTTACCTTCTTCCGCTTATACCTCTGGTGATTTTATTTGATGGAATTGTTTCGTGTTTAAGGACTTACACTCCGAAAGAATTAATTGCATTAACAGATAAATTGGAGGCAAATGATTACCAGTGGCAAGCTGGTGTCGCCAAGATGGGAAAGCTTCCTGTGGGCGTTACCTATTTGATTGGTCTACCGAAAAAAAGAGGAGACTAAGTCTCCCCTTTAAGCTCAAGCGCCTTCGGCATAATGCTGCCGACACCTTTGGCGTATGGTTTTGTAGCGTTTTACTTGCTTTAAAATGGCGTCTTGTGCCTTTGCCAAGGCAAGGCTTTTCTCAACAGCTTGTTTTTTTGCAAACAAACGTTTTTTCTTTGGCAACAAGACCCGCACCATAGCAGTAGCCAAGTTGCCATTCTTATTTTTTATCTTTACATCCACCTCTGTAGCCTCGGGCACAATGTGCAGAATCTCTTTTTTCACACAATCCAATTGACTAGAAAGCAAAGTCATAATCCCCTCCTATATACTAAGAAACAGATTTTCTTACCAAGCCTGCAAAACGTTGTTCTCGCCAGACCAAGATTTGCTGTTGCACTTCCACATAAGCAGAACGTACGGCTTCCAATAAAGCCTCATGCTGTTTAACAGCATAAAAGGTCGCGGAAACAGAGTTGATCGATATGGTGGCCTTATAAGCTCTTGGAAGCTTATGGACTTTCAAAGCCACATGACTGAGATAGGGAACTTGGTCACGAAGGTCTTCCAACCATTCGTCCACTTTCTTTTTTTCTTGGGTCAGCATTTCGACCCCGTATGCATTTTGCCTTCTATTGGAAAAGAAGGCAGTGGTATTTGTTTTAAACATCTTACCTCCTTAAAAATAGATTGTTGTTAAAATCTCGGTGAATACGATAGATCTTGTTTGATTTTGAAACAGGGGTCTCAACATCCTAACAAAAACTATCGAACATCGAGATATATTAATATTTTAAAACAAAAAGATTTTTCGTCAAGATCCACAAGGGCAAAAAAAGGGGCCATAAGGCCCCGAAAACACTAGACTTATTGCTTATTAAAATCTGTTAGAACAGCTTTTACTTCGCCCATTTGGCTTTGTGTAAGCATTTTTACAAGACCTACAACCGCCACGCTGTAAGGATCTGCCCATTGCTCCATAATGGAGTTTTGGCGAGTCTCTTTGGCCTTGATATAGGTAGTATTAAAAGTACCAGCAGGAACCGTTACTTCTTCCGAGCGAGTTTCAATCACTTCGATGTTTCCACCGCTAGTGTCTTGTGCTTGACCATTGCAAACCAAAGACTTTGTCTCTCCTGTAGTAATATCAATTACCATGGTGCAATCTTGCTGCATGATCTGTAGATCTAGCTTTTGATTGATTTCTAGCTCCGTACCATCAAAGCGCATTACTTCCATGCTCATAGTTCCATTTAAAAAAGAACCTATGCTCATTTTATAATTGGCATAATCACCAACGGTCCAATTTGCTGGAGCATTTGCCGTGATCATGGACTGCATATCTACCATGGGTGCGTTAATAAATGCTTGGGCTGTGTTTAGCGAGAATATCGCTGCGATAAAAATAAATATTTTTTTCATTCTTCCTCCTTGAATGCTTAACCATAATCAGAGAACGATTTGAACAAGATGTCAAAAGCCAAGGCGAAATGCTTAGTTTTTAGGATGAAAACAAACTTAAAGCTTCACTTCATCTATAAGAGAAACAGCCGCGCCCATTGTAGATACTTATACGACCATTACTTTCTTACAAAGGCGTAAGCAGCTGTTTCTCCTAATTTTTTAACAATTAGCTATAGAAATTACAATTTACCATAAATTTTCTATAGGCTTTTACATCCAGCATTTTCTTGCCTATGAAGCTCTTATGGTGCGGGGGCACCAGAAAAACAAAGGGGGAAGTATGCAAAAGCTTTTACAGCTTTTCTTTGTGCTGGCAATCAGTGGTGCCTGCTCATTTCAAGAAGAACTAAATGACCAAGAAACGAATTTTCCAAATACGGGACACCCCGTATTTGAAGCCGCATTGAGCCCGGAAGCGAAAAATGGCGACGTATTAAACACGCAGGAAACTTACTATGTTTATGCTACCCGCTTAAACGTTCGCGTAGGTCCAAGTACGGAGGCCGAGATTGCTACTGTGTTGAATATGAATGATGAAGTGCTGGTTCTTAGTGAGGAGGACATGGGCTTTGTTGAAATTGAAATTGTAGATAGCTATGCAGAAATAAAGCCGGGTTATGAAGATGCCAAACTTTATGTGGCAGCAAAGTATCTAAGTAAATCCACCAATCCAGACGAGCGGATCGCGAAGGCGCAAAAATATTTTATGATACAAAATATTGCCAGCGAGAAATTGCGCATTTATGAAAAAATGTGTGATGACGGCAACTGCCAACACAAACTCGTGCTGGAAACAGACGTCGCAGTAGGTGAGCCCGGTAAACACGCTTCCGCCTTAGGTTATTATCATATTTCGAGTTGGCACAAGTTTTACCAAGATGGCGCCGGCAGATACCCTTCTTGGTATCATCCGAACTACCCCATGCCGCCCGAGCCAGGAGCTGGAATTTTTAAATGGATGGATGATAAATTCCTACCCTATGAAGGAGCGGAACTGCGAGGTGCATTTGGTTGGTTTACGGCCAAGGTAGCTCCCAACTCCTACTACCAATGGACCCACGGCACGATGGGCTGGGGATCCGATAAAAAGAAATTCATCGATGCCACCCGCGGTATATGGGCCAACTTATTTGCCGATCCAAGGAGCCATGGCTGCACCAGAACCGACAATGAAAGCATTGCGTACATTCGCGAACTGTTGGAAGTCGGCACACCGATCATAAAAGTCTATGCTCGTGAAGCCTACGAAGATCCGAGCCGCATGCAATACTCCGAACAAGCAGAGCCATGGGAATACATTCTTACGAAAAATGGTGCGCAACGTGATGGACAAAAAGCTGATGCTGAGACTGTATTAGAATCTGGTACACCAAGCTCGGAGATTTTAGAACATGGCCGCTATATGGTAGACCGCTACCCGAATGCGAAAGCCTTCCTTGGAGGTAATGGCGGCGCAAAATCCGGCAGCGCAGCCAATGTCTATGGCCTAAAGCACGAAGATATGCGGGGCGTATTCTTTGTGGATAGCGGCAAGTTGGCCAACTACGCACACCCCAGAGTGCTACGAATAGGCGGTTATCAATCCGTAGACTTACCTGTTTATGTGAAGACTCGCTATTATGGCAAAGTATTCCTACCAGAATGCCCACCCAATAGTGAAGGTAGATGCGCTGAAGATATTATTTACCGTGAAAGAAACTAGTTTACTTGCCGCCTGTGATAGCAGGCGGCATTCTTTTGCCACTAGTTCGCATCATTTAAACGCAATAAATATGAAAAAACTGGGCTACGGCGATTTATTAAATCTAAGAGATAATTTCGAATCTTTGTATGCTTGCTTAAAAACAAACAAATATCGACAAAAAATTTATATTTTCTGTACATTATGGCTATCTTCATATGATCAAGAAATGAAAAACGGTAAAAACGATCACAAACAATCTTAGCACTAGATAAACCCAGAGCAACCCCCTCACCCGTGATACCATCCAAAAAACGATAGGCATCTCCAATAAAAAAACATCTGCCTACCTGCATCTTATTCGAAACTTTAGCAAAAGGGCCATAGCCTCGAAAATCATTTGCTAACAAAGACCCTTCCATTTTTCTCTCTAAACTAGGAAACCGAGAGAGCAAGTCTTGTAACAAATTCTTTTTATCGAAGTTTTTGTGTGTAAACCATAAAAAAGCCACCTCAATTTTACTTTCGGAAATAGGAGTGACATAAGCCTCAACTCCATCATTCCAATAAACTTGTACACAATCCGACCAGGGCTTTTGATTTACATGCACCCGAGCTCCCATTCTAAGTGGACCTGCACGTTTGTTTGCATTCGCTAGCTTTTCACGAGTTTTAGAATGCAGTCCGTCGCAGGCAAATATATACTTATATCTACTAATTACTGCAGTATTATCTTTTCCATTTTTTACTTTAATATCTACGTAGGAGTCATGCATATCTATATTTGATACCAAAGAGTTTTCATATATGGTTAGCCCCGAACAAGATAAGGCTTTCTCATATAACTTACTAGACAACACCTTTCTCTCTACACCTAATGCTTTACCATGCAAGTTTCCCTTTACATAATGTTGCGCAGAGAAATACTCTACCCCTTGGAAGGAAAATGCCTCTTTTTTTTCATCGAAAATAATACCCGCCTCTTCTAGAATACGAACTCCTGCCGGCATGATTCCCTGCCCGCATACTTTGTCTTTTGGCAATTGATCTCGTTCGAACAAATCTACCTTATAACCCAATCTACTTAAACGTATTGCCGTATAAAGACCAATAGGCCCGCCACCAATCACTGCCAATTTATTTGCATTATTGTATGCCATAAACATCTCTATAGTTATTGTTCTCAATTAAATACTTTTCTTCCAATCGAATTCTAAAAAATAAAATTAAAAAATTTAAAAGACTAAAAAGTAGGGCCGCCGGCAATAAACCCACCGCATAGGGCAATGCGAATATTTCCAATATGACTCCTAAATAGTTTGGGTGACGCGTAATACGAAATATTCCTTTCTTGATCGCATCTACTTGTGGCAAAATCATGATTCTTGTTGACCACCGAGAACCTAAAGTAAATATAGCAGATAGACGAAAAACTTGCCCTAAAAAGAATAGAGTGATTCCTATAATAAACTGCGGAACTTGAATCACATATCCCTTATAAAAAGCTACGTACGAAAGATAAAACAACCAAGACGCATGCAGCACCACCATGAAGAAGTAATTTACCTCTGGTATTACCTTGGCTCCCTTTGCCTTTAGCAGTTTCTCGTTTCGCTTTGCCCAAAATAGCTCCGCTATTCTTTGCAAAACAGTAAAGCCAACTACGAACTGAAAAATATTTTCTAAATTTATATCCACTGAAATAACCCCACTTCTGCACTAAATGCAGGGCCCATAGCTATCGCCAATGCATAGTCTCCACTTTCGTGCTCTTCTTGTAGAGATCGATTGATAATATCTAAAACAGAAACAGAGCTCATATTTCCATTTTCGGCAAGACTCTGCCAACTTTTCTTAAGACCACCTTGCGGCATATCCAAAGCCTTTTCCATTGCAAGCAAAACCTTTGGACCACCAGGATGCGCTAAGTATGTAGACACATCACTGCGGTGTAAATTGTGTTCTTTTAAAAAACTGTCTACTACTTTTGGTATTTCACTTTCTGTTAGCTCAGGCACCCCTTTGCTTAAAATTATTTTGAGCCCTTCTTGCCCTACTTGCCATCCCATAACATCTGGTGTATCCGGGAAAAAAGCACTCTTCGCATCTATGAAACGCATCTTTGCTTTTGCCTTAAGAGGGTGTTTATCGCCAACCAACAATACTGCCGCAGCGCCATCGCCAAAGAGTCCCGTAGAAACAATATTGGCAGCGCTTATATCTTTATTTTGAAATGTAAGTGAGCATAACTCTACTGAAAAATAAATTATAGCCTCATGGGGATGTCCCTTTAAATATTCTGCTGCCCGATTTATACCTGCTACACCTGCCATGCAGCCCAAGCCCATTAGTGGCATTCTTTTTACCGATCTATTAAAAGGCAATACATTCATTACGCGCGCTTCTAAACTCGGTATGGCAAAGCCCGTTACAGTATTACTCCATAAGCTATTTATTTCATTGTAATCGATTTTATATTTTGCAACCAATTGCTCAATTGCCTTTGTGGCCAATTTTACTGCATTGTCTATAAAGTGCTGGTTCTTTTCATCAAAATTCATCTCTTGTAGATAGCTCTCTACTGGTAGAGCTAAATGCCGACCTTTTACTAGTACATTTTGATGAATGCTTTCTAATCTATCCAAATTTTTAAGTTTTTCACTCCAAGACTTTTTCATCACATCAATTAAATCTTTTTGAGTATAATAGTTATCTGGAAAAGCCGTTTGAATATCTACTAAATAAGTCATATAGACTCCTTGTTTATATTATAATGAAGCTTAATATTAAGCTGTATTTCATCTGACAATCTCGCTACTGCAATGCTGGGATCTGGTATCTCCATGCCACTAAGTGTCCAGGTGCTGTGAGCCACAACATCTAAATCACCACTATCTTCGTTGGCATGCATTTTTATTTTAAATGTCTTTTTCTTTCCGAACATCATAACCCAGCCTTCAAGCTCATGCTCTTTTGCATCAATAACTAAAGGCCCTGGTATATGAATTACTAACTTTGGGTAGTCTTTGTATTGCATACATTTATTATGTAGCTTTTCATCCCGAGACTTATTATCAGTATCCATATCCTTGGCATAGAATGTCACCTCCATATCGCGTAACTTCCCGTCTTTTTCTTCTGCCTTGTACCTAAAGTGCTTTACATAACCGTCGACATCACTTGAAAACAACCCTACTTTTGTACTCACTACGGTAAACTTCAATTGATTTTCTGCCTCTGCAGCACTGTCATAATCGTTATAGTCACATTCCCCACTTATATTTCCTGCATGCGCCAATACATAAAATAGTAATATAAAAACAAATAATATTCTTCTCATATATATCTCCCTATTTTTTGAAAAATAAAATTATCAATACTTACTTTTGAAAAAGGAAAAACGGGCACTTTATGTGTGTATTCAATATACTTTTTATTCGTAGATAGTATTTTTTCCTTTCGTGCAATTCCATATAAAATATAAGAAGACCAAACAATGCTAAGAAAAAGATGATCTAGTGACATATAAGGCGTGGTCCATATCATCCCAAGAAATCCAATATAGATGGGGTGCCGGGTAATTAAAAATGGGCCGTGTCTTGGCATTCTATGTTGTAATTTTTTATTTTGTAGACTTCTCAGCCAATCTTCTACTCCGTTTTGCTTACCCAATCCTACAGCGACCATGGCCCAAAACATGAACAGCCAACTAAGACCATAGAAAATTAAGAAAAAGCTTTCCTGGTGCCCTTTAAGACTATACAGATGAAAATTAGACGATTGCCAATATGTATCCAATAAAATGATCGCTAATGAAGCATGCAAAGAGTAAAAACTATAGTACAATCCCTTAGGTATGTACCTGTACAAAAACACTTTCGTTTTTGCCCTCAAAAGTAGGCTATGGGGAATAATAAAAAAAGCGACTAGCAACAAATTCGACAATATTTTGTATGTATCATTATGGAGCACTACCCTTGGCTGCATATACAAAAGAAAGAACCAAAGCCGAAAAATTGCGTAGGAGAAAATGGCTATATTAATTAAACCCACCAGCGCAAATACTGGCTTTTTGTTTAATGTTCGGTAACATATGGTTTGACTCATTACTTTGCCCCCGTGCTATGATTAACTATAGGTATTTTTCTTAGTTTTCTATATAGGCAAAATTCCTATAGCGAGTATTATCAATTAGTTACGGGGTGATTTTAGGCAAAATGCATTACTTCAAACTGAGAAAATATGAGCGCATATATACCGTTGTCATCTTATTTGCCATTGGATTGCTCACTACCATTGATATTATTGAAGACCTTGCTGATGGTTACCACCTAAGGCACTTAGGTTTAGATATAGGCATCGCTGTTTTCTCGTTTTTAGCGGTGATTATTCTTTTTCGGCAATTACTATTAAGTAAACAAAAAATTAGTCTCTTAGAAAAAGAGCGTCTCATTTTGAGTCAACTGGCAGAGGAATTAAAAATGCGGTCCCAAACATTTCTAGAGGGCTTATCCGTGGTGATTGATCAGTCCTTTGAGGTGTGGAATTTGACTCCATCAGAGCGAGAAATTGGCCTCTTCCTACTAAAAGGATTAAGTGTAGAAGAGATATCCGAAATCCGAGGCTCTTCGGAAAAGACGATTCGCAATCAAACTAATTCCATCTATAAAAAATCCAATTTAAAAGGACGCCAGGAATTTCAAGCTTATTTCCTAGAAGATCTACTACCCCCTGCCAATGAAATACATGAAAAAGACTACTAATGCGATAACCTTAGTTTTACTCTTCTTAACCTGTTTGGGCTGTTTACTTTATTCTAATGACCTCAAGCAAAATAATAAAGAAACAGTCTTTTTAACACAATCTGGAATTCGATCTTATGACAGTTTCAAGATCAGCCACGGCGAAAAAAACCTAGTCGTAGCCAAAAAAGAATTTGCCCACACAATACAAGGTGAAGATCGAAAGCTTTTTTTCGAACAAGTTCAGACTTTAAGAAGTCTATGCGAAGAAAGCTGCGAGATCATTTCCAGTGATATCGGGACAAAAAATATTGGCGATCTATTCACCCTTGAAGGTTCCAATTATTTTGGGCTAATACTAATTGGCCATCAGCAAGGCGCAGCCGTAAAAAAAGTGATTCAATACATGCAGAAAGACAAATACTGGAAGGATAGCATCTTCTCTGGCGTATCATATACCAATTTATTATTAGACAAATACTCTGAATCAATTAAGAAAATTCTTTTTCCCTTACTATTTGCTGGAATTTTTATTTTTCTTATCATTCTAAGCGGCAGTTTTATAACTGGAGCTCTTCTATTTATTCCATGCCTATTTGGCGCAGCCGTATCACTAGCTTTAATTAAGAGCCTGCTCAGCTATTCGAATCTGATTACTTCCATCATTCCTGTATTAATATTTGTATTAAGCCTTTCCTTAGTTTTGCATATTTATTATACAGCCTGCGAATTCGGCGGCATGAGAGAAGCCATAGCCGAAAAACGAAAGCCACTATTACTAATGGTACTAACTACATTCATAGGTTTTTCCTCTTTGTATTTTTCGGATCTCAATGCCATACAAGAATTTGGCATTTTAACTGCTAGCTTAATACTTATCAGTGCCATCATATCTCTAATGTGGTTAATACAATTAGATAACCTCATTGATTTCAATAAAAAAGAAAGCTTTCTAGAAAGAAAATTAGGGGGATTAAAAAACTTTTTTTCCTATGCTTTTTCATTTCGCAAGATAATCATTTCTTCTTTTTTACTACTTATAATTGGCGGTTACTTTCTGAATAAAATACCAATTATAACTGATGCCAACCAATATTTTCCAAAAAAATCGAACGTTGAAACCAATATTAATGATATAAGCAAGAATGTCGCTGGCGTTCCACTGTTAGAAATCATAATCCAAACAAGCGATGATTCCTCGGATAAAATACTCGCTGCAGAAAATGACCTAAAAGAATTCATAAGCAAAAATACCTATCATATGAATTTGTTATCTAAGAATACGCTGAATTTTATTGCCATGCAAAATATGCTGGAATTGCAACAATCAGAGCCCATAAGGGAAGTATTTCAAACCTTAATGCATGATTATGAAAATCAAAATACAACTAGACTAACGATTCTATCAACTCAAATGAATGTAGATGAATTTGAGTCTTTTACAGCAGATGCCGGCGAGATATTAGATCAATATGACCTTAAATACGATTTTAATGGTCTCTATTACCACCTGATGGTCGCACAAAAAAATATGATTATTACCTTGTTTAAAAGCTTTTTTATTAGCTTGATAATAATCTCACTACTTGCCTTTATATTTTTTAAAAAAATTCGCCTGTTTTTTATATTTATAGCCGTTAATGTCATACCTGTATTTGCTTCATTTATTGTTTTAAAAACATTGGGCATATCTTTTAATATTGCGACCGTAATGACCTATAGCATTTCTTTAGGCTTAATCGTCGACAGTTCCTTTCATATCATTCATGCACTAGAAAAAATGCCAATGAATAGTAAACTTTATTTTCAATCAGTAGTTCTCCCTATTATTGGCAGCACTTTAGTGCTTTGCATCAGCTTTGCCTTATTTGCCGTACATGATTTTTTACCTATCAAAGAGTTTGGTATGTGCTTAGCGATAATACTGTTTATTGGCATGATCTATGACTTAAAAATTCTCCCCAGGCTTTTTTTAATGGGTGAGAAAACAAAGTGTTAAAAGTGATACCGAATCGACATCGAACTGCGATAGCCTTCTGACTTCGTTGACTTAAGCATTTCCTGCCACTCATTTTCCTGCAAAAGACTTAAGTTTTTGCTAATAGCATAACGCCAATCCACACGAGCCCGAATAAAATTTGTATCACTTGAGGCCAATAGATCTTGACCATACCGCAACCTAGCCTGCAACTTCCATTTGTGAAAAGACAGTATGGCTCCTATTTGAGGGCCTAGATCCAAATCCCCTAAGACCTCCGATTTCCCCCAATTTATCTCCCCCACTAACAAAGAAAAGAGACTAAGATTCGAATAATCCTTAGTAAAACCATAGGATGCTTTTGTGTACCACCTTTTGTCGCTGACTCTTTCTGTTAGTATGTTTTCTTTTAATGCCAAATTGATGCCCCAAGAGTAGGAAGAACGATAGGATTGGAAGGATCGAAAATTCTCAATATTTATTAAAGAAAAATCGCGCACCCACACTTCCTCATCATTTGCGCTCAAGCGCAGGTGAAAGAACTCAACACTTGAGTTCTTTATATAGCCGGGCTCGCGGTCCATCAGGTTATGTGTAGCAAAACGGTAGGAAACATTTCCCACCATTTCATCATTTAGAATCGAAAACCCCGCAGAACTTGCCTGGGAGCGATGAGCCAAATGTGGAGCTTCATTGGGCGCCCCCTCATATTTAGCAGAATCGGCGATTTCTGCAAATTTAGCGCGGCGAATGTAAACTTGCTTTTCCAGTGCTTGAAAAGCTTGCGGCAATTCTCCTTGATTTTTGTGTCTTTCATAAGCCAAATACTCGATAACGGCGTCCAAAGTCTTTGCAGAGACATCTTGTGGCAACGGCGCTTTGGGCTCGTAGATGATTTGTAAAAAATCTGATTTCTGCTGCTTAGTTAAAATTGATACACTATAATCCAATTTGCTCGATTGAGAGGGAACCACACGCAGCTCCCCTATTCGGCCCACATCTTCTAGCTTTGTTATTATTTCGATGGGATGCACATAAAAATCCAATTGATTTTCATCTCGCATATCCTCCAGAACCGCAGCAAAAGTTCGAAGCAATACCCCGGCACAGTTTTCATCCAAAAAATAATAGGTAAAGCCGCCGGTATGTACAATTTCCCACAGGTGTTTGATTAAAAAATCCTTTTCTTTTTTTGATAGACGAATTTCATAAAGCCAAAGATCACGGTTTTCTATACTGCCATACTGAAAAATACGATGATAAAACGGCATGACCGAATAATCTCCTGGATACCAACCCGTTAGGCCACCAAAAACATAGGAAAAACCATTTACATCGGAGGGTATATTGCCGGCGTAATTGTAGGTCAGCCAAAAGCTTTGCACCTGTCTGGGAGACTCTAAAAGTAAAAACGAATGCCCAAAAACCGAGGCGGGGTTGGCAATAAACTGAGAAGCATATACCAAATAGATTTTGCTGGGAGCATAGGAGCGCATCCACTCGTTGAACTTACTACAGTTTACCTTTGCAGCTAATGGAAAATAATCTTTTAAAAATTCATAGCGAGCGGGAAATAGACACTGAGGATGGCTTTCGTTTATAGGGTGAGTGGCTTGAAAAACTTGAATCGAAGCTTGTAGCTCCTTTTTTGGATCATGTGCCCCATTTTCGCGGTCTATGAAGTATTTCTCATCTAGGACTAGACTTTTATAAGCACTGCCCTCTTTTTCGTAATAAAGTAGGTTCAACCAAGCTTGAGAATTTGCCACTTGGTGAATCCTATCCTCTTGCGCAAAGGCGGCCGTAGAAAAAAAACTGATAAGCAAGATTGTGAGCCAATTCTTCATTTATATTCCACTAGTTACTTAACTGAAGAGGTAAATGCGCCCACCCCTCCTGCCCTATGGTAGTACTGCAATCGCAATCGCCTTGACAGCAACAAGGTTAGCACTTGTACTAATAGAAACAATCATTTCAAGGATAAAAACATGAAGCAAATTACATTCTTTATCGCAGCTTTAGTATTTTCCAACTTTGCCATGGCCAATGCCTATAAATGCGCCAAAATGGTGTACAGTGATGGCTGGTTGATAGACTATGAATATTTAGGAAATACTTGGGGTGCCAACACGAAAAAACACGGAGCCCTGAGCTCAACCTTTGGCTCCTCCATTGAAAAAACAACCAGTAGTGTGGACCCAGGAGTCTATACAGGACAAGCCATGTCCTCCATGCAATACAGTTCCTCCTGGGGGGATTGCTCCATGCTGGACTACCATATTACAAAAAAGATTCGTAAAGACTATATCGAGCAGAATATCCACGAAATTAGAAAGCAGATTGCTTTAGGTCATGGCATTCATATTGATTCTTTGGCCTTTCTATCTGGCTGTAAGGGAATCGAACAAAATCGCTGGTTGCACAATCTTCGCCAGAACACCGAAATTTTTTATGAGGCTGAAAACGCTGATGGTTTTGTTCTTGGTTTGGATTCCATGATTCAATCTGACAGGAATTTAAATCGTAAATGTCAAATGCCCCAAGAATTATCTTAATTTCATGCGGCGGCTAATATTTTTTGGCCGCCACCTTTGTAGACAAAATCTCCATCACATCTTCTTCACTCACGGCATGCTCTTCATCGTCGATATTTACAACGTATAGCAAACCATGAAGTTTTGTTTCATTCTCATACTTTGGTTCTAAACCACTAGCTAGCATCAAAGTATCTAGCAGCCTTCTTTGATCCTTGTATTTTTGATCCCCGTACTTTCCTTCACGCGTGGCCACACAGCCGCGCGTTGCTACAAAAGGATGGTGCTTTGAAAAAGGGTTCCAGTTTTTTTGCCCGGTACCGTGGATACGCAAATAGGCCCGTCCAATATCCCTAGCCACTACGGCCTCCTGCCACCAAGTATGATCATGACTACTCTCGGGCAAAACCATGCTTTCCGTATTTTTAGGTACAAAATTCAATATCAAACGGCGATAGTCACCAAAACGAAAGTTTTTATCCGCATAGGGCATGACTCCATCAATAGTATGCACACCCGCTGGAGTGTGACCATCTGTTTTGTAAGAAGGTCTACCTTTTTTAGAAAGACCTAGGCTTGGCATGGTCCACAAACTGCCATCTTCTCGACTATAAAAATTGCCCCACTTATCTTTTAACAAGAATAAACAAGGATATTTGCGGTTTTGTCGACATAGCATAAATAGACGAATGCCCTCTTTGTATTTACCGCCCTGAAATTCATCTGCGCTTGGCGTGTGAAAGACTAAATCCTTTAAGGTTCCCATGTCCGGCATTTGGGAGCCATACACAGTAGCTCGGCATTCCGTGGACAAATACAAACAAGCGGTAAGCTCATCTCGCTCGCTTTGTAGAGCTAGGTCAAACCTATCCGGAAGCTTATTGTATGCATTGTCCTGAAGATAGTACTGCAGTCGAATAATGTCTGCGGAAGCAATCTTGTCATGGGGTAGGCTCTGCCATAATTTATCAATATCGGCTTGCTGCATATACTGTTTGTCTATTAATTCGATCCAAGCATCTATCAAGATTTTGTAATCACATAGACTTGCTGTCCACTTGTGGCAGACACTGGGAACTTTCATGTTTTTTAAGGACTGTTGATAGGCTAGAAAAGTTTTTTCCTTGTCGTAGTTTGTTAGAGCATATGAGTTAATTGGCAAAATAATGATGAAAAATAAGAAATAACGCATGCTGATTCCTTCCTTGCAACCAAGATGTATGCGTTTAGTTTACATGAGTGCGCGTAAAAGCAATTCCCTTGTCTATGATTTTGGTTCAATGTCGATACAAATCTCGACCAAAGCACAATATAATCTAGACATTTCTTCGATACTGTCCCCCAACCTCATAAAGAGCATTGGACATTTGCCCTAAGGTTAATGAGCGGGAAACCTGAATAAGGGCAGCAAAAATATTCTCTCCTCGCAGAGCCACCGCTTTTAAATACTCCAAATCCTTTTCTGCCTGCTTGGCGTGTTCTTGTTGGTATGTAATGCGATTATTTAATTGCTGCTGCTTTTCCTCTGGTGCGGCTCGGGCCAATTCAATTTGTGGTGGTTGATAGCCCTCTTCCATAGTTTGGGGATTTTGATAGGTATTGACGCCAATAATAGGCAGCTCACCTGAGTGTTTCAGATGCTCGTAGTACATAGACTCATCTTGTATTTTGGATCTTTGGTACTGCGTCTCCATAGCACCTAGTACGCCGCCACGCTCATGCAAACGACCAAACTCTTTTAAAACTGCTTCCTCAACTAGATCGGTAAGCTCCTCGACAATATAGGAACCTTGTAAATTGTTTTCACATTTAGACAAACCGAACTCTTTGCTTATGATCATCTGAATGGCCATGGCACGCCGAACGGACTCTTCTGTAGGTGTAGTAATTGCCTCATCATAGGCGTTGGTATGCAGAGAATTGCAATTGTCATTCAGCGCCAGCAAAGCCTGCAAGGTAGTTCGAATGTCATTAAAATCAATCTCTTGTGCATGCAAAGAACGTCCTGATGTTTGGATGTGGTACTTTAACTTCTGTGAACGCTCGCCGGCTCCATATAAATCGCGCATGGCAATGGCCCATATTCTTCGCGCTACCCGTCCTATAACGGAGTATTCAGGGTCTAAACCGTTAGAAAAGAAAAAAGATAGGTTCGGTGCAATTTGGTCTATATTGAGGCCTCGTGACAAATAATATTCTACATAAGTGAAACCGTTTGCTAGCGTAAATGCCAATTGTGTAATGGGATTCGCCCCAGCCTCAGCGATATGATAACCCGATATACTTACGGAATAAAAATTCCGCACCTTGTTTGCCACAAAAAACTCTTGAATATCGCCCATCATTTTTAAGGCAAAATCTAAGGAAAAAATACAGGTGTTTTGCGCTTGGTCTTCTTTTAAGATATCCGCCTGTACGGTTCCGCGCACATTTTGCAAGGCATAAGCCCTAGCTTCTTGCACTTCCTCTTCCGTCAAATCTCTACCAAGTTCTTTTTGTTTTTTCTCAATAACCTGATCCATAGCTGTATTAAAAAAGTAAGCCAAAATCATCGGTGCCGGGCCATTGATGGTCATGCTCACACTCGTAGTAGGAGAAGTAAGATCAAAGCCTGCATAGAGCTTTTTCATATCGTTTAAAGAGCAAATGCTAACTCCAGATTCTCCTACCTTGCCGTAAATATCTGGACGCTCATCAGGGTCCTCCCCGTATAAAGTCACAGAATCAAAAGCTGTCGATAAACGCTTTGCCTCATCATTTTTAGACAAGTAATGAAAGCGTCGGTTTGTTTTCTCTGGGGAACCTTCCCCTGCAAACTGACGCTTCGGATCTTCTCCCGCTCGTTTTAATGGAAAAACACCCGCAGTAAATGGAAAGCGCCCCGGCACATTCTCCAATCGCAAATAACGAAAACGGTCGCCCCAATCACTTAGCTTTGGAATGGCGACCTTTTTAATCTTATTACCACTTAAAGATTCTGTCACAAGATCTTGCTCAATGGTTTTATCGCGCACCTGATAGGAGAATTTATCTTGTGAATAAATTTTTTGAATTTCCTCGTAGGTATCCAACAAGTTTTGGTCCTCCGAGGTAATTTCACTAGCATACTTTTTCTTTACATCTGTAAGATCTAAGCCCTCAGACTCTAAGTTATTTGCAGCACCAAGCTTTGAGAATGCAATAGATTTTTTGTCCGTAATTTGCTTATACTTACTTACCGTCTGCGAAATCTCCATAAGATAGTGAGCTCGATCACTGGGAATAATGATTTGCTGCGCATGATCTACCATATTATCAACAAAGCTTTGCGGGACTTCAAAATGCCCACCAGCAAATTCTTTTAACTTTTGATTCATTCCCAAGAACAAACGGTTAACACCAGCATCATTGAATTTTGAAGCCTGACAAAGGTACACTGGCAAGTCCTCATCCTTTGCCTGAAAGGCCTTGTGCGAACGTTTGTACTGCTTGCGCACATCATGAAGGGCATCCAAGGAGCCGCGACGATCTGACTTATTGATTACCAACAAGTCTGCATAATCAATCATATCAATTTTTTCCAATTGTGATTGCGCACCAAAATCAGAAGTCATCACATACATGGAGATATCGGAAACACTGGTAATGTTCGAGGCTGCCTGGCCAATCCCAGAGGTTTCCGCAATTAAATACGAGAAGCCCATATTTTTTAACTGACCAATCACATCGGGTAAAGCGGCGGCCATCTCGTTACCTGAGCCACGTGAAGCCATGGAGCGCATAAAGATGCCTTTGCGAGACAAAGAGTTCATCCGAATGCGATCTCCAAGAAGTCCTCCCCCACTTTTGCGCTTGGAGGGGTCCACACAAACCACAGCAACAGCATCCTCTGGAAATGCATTTTTATTTCGGTGTAAAAGTTCATCAATCAAGCTGGACTTACCTGCACCGCCGGTGCCAGTAATACCAAGTACTGGCACTTTATGACCTACCTTCGCGATGGCCTCCACCTTTTCGTCTAAAGACTCTCCCAACTCCGTTGCAGTAAGTGCCAAGCCAATTTTTCGCGATTGATCCAACCAAGGGTCATAGTACTTATGCTGACGGTCTGGCGCTTGCTTTTTTGCCGCCTGCAAGACGTTATAATCAGCTCCTCGAACCACCATTTCAATCATACCCTCTAGACCAAGCTTTGCGCCATCGTCTGGGTGAAAGATTTGGCTAATTCCATAATCCTCCAACTCGCGCTTTTCCTCATGGATAATGACGCCGCCGCCGCCGCCATAAAGCTTTACATAATCGGCACCATGAACTTTTAAAAGATCGTAGGCATATTTAAAAAACTCCATATGCCCACCCTGATAGGAGGAAATACAAATAGCTTGTGCCGATTCCTGCAAAGCCGTTAAAACAATATCGTATACCGAGCGATTGTGCCCAAGATGAATCACCTCCGCACCAAAATCTTGCAAAATTCTGCGCATGATATTGATACTCGCATCATGACCGTCAAATAAAGAGGCCGCCGTTACTATGCGAATCGGATTTTGGGGTTTGTAGCTATTCATTTATTCTCCAAGAAATTCAGGTTTTTGTTTTTGCAAAAACGCTTCCACACCGATCTTCATATCCTGTGAGCGAAAGAGCTCGCCAAAAAGCGTGCGCTCCAAATGCATGCCAGAATCTATGCTAATATCATAACCTTGGTTGATGGAGCCCTTGGCTGCACCAATGGCAATGGGAGCAAGTTTGGCAATTTTCTGAGCGCTTTCCCTTGCACTTGCCATAAGCTGCTCAGCACCACAGACTTGGTTAACAAGCCCGTATTCTAAAGCTTGTGTGGCATCAATTTTGGCAGCCGTATAAGTCATTTCTTTTGCCCGCGCTATGCCAACGTATTTTGCCAAACGAACGGTGCCGCCAAAGCCGGGCATCAAACCCAAACTTACTTCTGGCAAACCAAAAAGCGCCTTTTCTGAAGCATAAATAAAATCGCATGCCATGGCGAGCTCCAGACCTCCACCCAAAGCAAAACCATTGACGGCAGCAATCACGGGATAGGAAGTGGTTTCCAAACGTCTAAAAACTTTTTGTCCTAGCTCCGCAAATGCCTGTGCTTCACTACTAGAAAGCGCTTGCATTTCTTTGATATCCGCCCCAGCGACAAAGGCTTTGCCTTTGCCCGTAAGAATGAGGCAACGTAGATCCTTTTGTTTCTCGAGCTCATCCAGCGCCTGATTCAGCTCATTTAAAACTTGCCGATTCAAAGCATTCAAAGAGGCTTCCTTATCAATTGTTATTTGGGCAATTTTGTTTTCAACGTCTATTTTGATAAAATCCATTTTTATATCCCTTCTTTACGAATCGTAAGAATAAAATCCTTTGCCAGTTTTTCTTCCTAGCCAGCCGGCTTCTACATACTTAACTAGTAGTGGACATGGTCGATATTTGCTATCCCCCAATCCTTCATGCAGAACCTGCATAATCGCCAAACAAGTATCCAAACCGATAAAATCCGCTAGGGTCAATGGACCCATGGGTTGGTTGGTACCCAGTTTCATAGCTTGGTCAATCCCCTCCACATCGGCAACTCCCTCATATAGTGCATAAACAGCTTCGTTGATCATCGGCATTAAGATGCGATTAACAATAAAGCCGGGCATATCACGTCCCTCAATAAAAACTTTACCCATCTTTTCTGCCACAGTTTTTACGGCAGTAAAAGTTGCATCTGAGGTTTGCAAACCGCGAATTCCTTCCACTAGTTGCATTAGCGGAACGGGATTCATAAAGTGCATGCCCGCAACTTGCTCGGCTCGCTGAGTTACTCCCGCAATTTTGGTAATGGAAATGGAGGAAGTGTTGGAACAAAGCAAGGCATCGGCTTTACAAATTTCATCTAGATTGCGAAATATTTCCAGTTTTATATTTAGATCCTCAGTGGCGGCTTCAACAGCCAAATCCACATTTTTAAAATCATGTAGATCTGTAGTTGTTTGAATTCTATCGAGGATGGCTTGCTTGCCCTTTTCATCTAACTTTTCTTTTTTAATTAAGCGATCACATGATTTGGTAATTGTAGCCATACCTTTATCAAGGGCTTCCTTGTTGATATCGTACAAGTACACATCGTAGGAACTTGCGGCGGCAACCTGTGCGATTCCATTGCCCATTTGTCCTGCACCAATAACTCCCAGTGTTTTCACTGTCATAGCGTCCTCCTCGACGAAAATATAGTCATTATCTATAGTACAGATTGGATTTGCTGGAAACCTGTTTTTAGCTAGCGAACTAAGTACCTAGCCCTTGCCTAGAAACTAGTCTTGTCGAGAGCCTACATTCACGAAAAAATAGAAAGATATGGGTCTAATATTCTGCATCGTGGTAAAACTTTTCCCCCTACATGCCGCTTACTTTTATAAAGCTATCGATTCCCAGTACCCATCGGGCTATATGGACAGTGAAGCTTTGCAGAAAAAAACCAATCAACAAAAAATCAAACGAACTTTTGTGATTCAAAAAAAGGACCAATCTGTACTACAAGTAAAGGAAGAGGATATATATTTTAAATCCCATTTTTTTACACATGCTAAGAGTTTGGATTTTACTTTCACTCATGAGCAGCCAAACTTTACCGCTAGTCGCAGCCCACTTGAGGTAGGGGATTATAAAATCTGTGAACAAAACGGAGCTTGGTTAAGGCTATGTGGTAAGGGTTGGCTTCACCGCAGTGTAAGAATTGAGTTCCACAACCCCAACTCTCTTGGCTACGCTTTCTGTAAAAAAGAATGCCGCATCTACTTAGAGCCAAATATTATGCGGCCCGTAAGTAGTCTTGCGGCCAGAACTCGCTTTATTATAAATAAGGCGAATAAAAACTTTTACCAAGTTCAATGGAAAGGCAAAAAACATTTTGTATATGCCGGAGATGTTCTTGTTTCTAAAGACCTTAAGCAAGAGCAAGCCTTGTATTTTTATAAAAATAACAAGTTAGAGGAAAAGCAAGCCATAGCAGTAGAAAAGGTGGCCATCCTGGAACAAAAAGAGCAGCATTGGCTACGCTCTTATATACGTGGACATGGTAATGTTTGGTGGAAAGCCAGCAAACAAACGCCTAAATCTCAGACCATTATTACTACAGCCGAACTATTGAAAAATAAAATTTTTGATATAGCAAAATCCAAATCAAGCAAGCTACAGATCGCCTCTGCTGGCGGTATTTATCGCAGCTTTGATGGGGAAAATTGGCAAAAAATCGATCTTTTTGGCCAGCAAGATTACCCTGTAGATATCGATCAAAATGGAGACATTTATATTGGGGAATATCGCAGCCAAGACAATGGCAATCATTTTCATAAGTTTGTACGCTGGCCCGATATCATCCACGCTGTTCCTGATTTAAAAAATAAAAAGCTTGTTATCCAGGATATCTTTTTGGCTCCACAAAAAGTACATTTTCAGGTCTTAGCAAACCAGCAAGTTTACGGCTTGGCAAAAGATAAGAAAACCTACAGATGGCAAGCTATGCATTTTCCTGACAAGATTGATTTAGTTCGTTACGGTCTCTAACCATTCTTTTAAACTAAGCCTTCTTGTCCATAAAGTTTTAGAGTTTCGCGAGTCAATAAGATCCGGAACAATGGCATAGGCCGGCATCCCTCGAAGTGAGCCCCACTCTAAATTTTCCTGAATGCCCAGTTTGAGATCTTCCTTAGACTCTCGCACTGCCAGCAAAGTTAAAGATGCTAAACGCGGATTTCTAGCATGTTTCCATATAAAATGTTTGGCAACATGGGAGGGAATAATGCCCAAACGATCCCGCACAGCTCGAATCTCTGCCGCCTTCGGATAATGCTCTAGCCACTTTTCAGAAAAAACAGAACTGCAAGCACCTGCGCAAGATTCTTCCGTTAAGGTGGCTTTTCTTGGGTGAAATTTTGGCCAAATCACCTCGCCCTCTTTTGGACCACGCCGAACATTTTTTAGCGCAACGATGCCTTCCGCTCGATCTTCAAAAAACTTCTGCAAGACACGTAATTCTTTTTTACTAACCAAAAAAGTAGCCTCTGTATAGCCCTCGTAGTAAGTATCAAATAGGGCTTCTTTTGCCGATACGGGCGGGTCTCCTTTTTGTATTTGGTCATAATAATACATCTTGTTGCCAAGACGAAGATAAGAAGTTTTGGGATTGTTCTCGGGCAAGCCATGCATCCCTAAACCGATGGATTTTTCACCAATTGCTCGCATCCAGGCGTTTGCTTTTTGGGATCTAACTGCCACCACCGGCATCTCCCCTCGCCGAGGAAATGGGCCCTGATACTTTTTATTTCTAACATGCCATTGGCTAATATAGGCATCTAGCCCCAAACGCGAAACTCGCTTCAAATAAGCCAGTCTTTCTTGCCACACATTTTCATCTCGCTGACGTTCTTTAAATATATCTCGGCAAAAGGCGGAAGCATGCAAAGATCCCGCAGCAAAAATAAAAGTAAGAAAAATAAGGGTTTTTAAAATAACGCGCGACACACGCCTCCTTTAGTCTTTAAAGGCTGGGACGACAAGTTTTTTATTCTTTCCATAAAAGACTTATACTCTTTTGATCCCACTGCCTCTAAGACGGCAAAGCCAATGGTTGGATCTTTCGGGCCATGCTCATAGGCGCTTCTCGCCTCAATAAAAATAGCACCATCTGGTGCTTGGTGATAAACATAGTAAGTGGACTGTCCAATGCTGCGGCGTAGGGCTGAGCGCCGCTCTTGCTTTTCTAGACGCGCCCACTCTTTGGCAAGCAAGTCTTGCAAACTTTTGTGCTGCCTTTGTTTTTCTTCGACACTTTGGCTTAAAAGGCTACGGTAATGCATCAAAATTCGACTCAAACCTTTGTCTTTGCCATAGCCAAATTCTGACTCACGAATGGAAATGTCGGTGATACGCTCCGCCTCTTGCATGGCTATTTGATCAAAGACTTTCTGAATCCGATCTTTGTTCCATCTACTACGGGGCTCCAATTCTTTTAGTACACGCAACATATAGGCTGACAAGGTTTCAAAACCATTCACATTACGAATCAATTTATAGTACCAAGCTCCTAGAAAGGGAATGCCATCACCGCCCTTGCCTATGGTATTGCTATACTTTCCCCATACAAATGGCTTATCAAATTTAGCAAAATCATTCAGATTGCGCCCCTGCCTCAGTGCCAACTCTGTATCAAAGCGAAAACCATCATTGTCTTTTAACAGAAGGCGGCCACTGGGCACCCAAGCCTTTCCTTGCTTTTTTAATTCAAAATAAAAATTTTGTGTGTGTAGCTCACCAGGCAAACCTTCCAACATTCCTAATTGTAAATACGCGCGCAGCAAGGGGCGAATGATGTGCTCGGCAACGAAATCCTTTGCGCGCATATCCATGGCCTCTGACAGATCGCGAACATTCATTCCCTCGATGGCATAATCCCCTGTGTTTTGCAAAATGAATGCGGGGATCCATCGTTTTGTTGAAGAGGGTCTTAAAAACTCCGCCGGAATCTCCCGATGAATGGTAGAGGAAATCATCCCCTTTGGTGTAAAAGCTGCTGGCTCAGCCATAAATGCCAATTGATACGTTTTCCATATCTTTTTTGGAATTTGCATCAAGGCCTCGCTCATCATAATGGCTCGATGCGCTTTTTTTTCAGAATTGATTCTGACAGACCCCTCAATCTTACGATGCAAACTTACTTTTACCCAATGGGGGCGTTTGGTATTATTGGGATCTACCAATATCAGTGAGCGAGGTGAAGAAGTGGTCATCGCATGGTAGTGATAAACAATGCCGTGTTTTTGAATCAATTTCTCATAGGCCTTGACATAATTGGGATGAATAAAAAAACGTATATAATTCTCCCCCTTATGACGAAACCTTAATAGCTTTTTGGTCTCTTTATTCGCGTATTCGGAGATGTGGCTAAAACCCAGTTCTTTTTCTGGTATGGGAATATAAGGCAACTCAAAGCTAGTAAATTCGCCTGGCGCAAACTTACCCAAAGATCTGAGGTCTGCATTTTCTTGCGCATGTCGATTGGCCGCTTTTTCTAAAAACAAGACATCACTCAAAGCCTTAGGTAGATCCAAAAAGAAATGCGCAGAATCTTTAATATCTGATGCAACAATCGTGTCTTGCGCCGACTTTGCCGCAGACAAAACATTGTGCGAGCCAATTTTTTTGGTAATTTTAGGTTCTGACTTTTGTACAAAGTAATTCGGGCTGCGCAACTTCTCCGGCGGCTCCTGCATAGCTATGGGCAAAAGCCAACGCTGCCCAGCTCTATCCACCACAAGGTGCATTCCATCTGGCACCTCCACGCTTCCATTTTTAGCAACGATGCGTGGCTCAAAAGACTCGGCATGAAGCCCTAATGCGTATAGTACTAGCCATAACGCCAACAACGAACGCCACATAATCCCCCCTCGAGGGGAAGACTAATACTCGACGAATCAGCTCGCAATTTTTAGAGGAGGCTTAGAAATCTTTCGGTGATGGTGGCATTTTGCACCTTATTAAAAGGTATTAGTGTTTTGCCGAGGCGAAGACGCGCTTTAAGGCAGCTTGCCTTTGACGCTTTTTGTATTCCCCGTGTGCAGCAATCCCCTTTGTATTTAGCTCATGGGTATGCTTATCAATGATCTGTACTTCGTAAGGAAAAAAGAAACGGAGATTCTTTTTTCCAATGGGAATATTTACCATATGCCGTGCTATAAATTTTATGGACCTATATTCACCGGCGGAATAGTCGTTTTCTTTGAAAGTATACCCAAGATCTTCATCCGACCACTTTTCCAAACTTTTCCAAAGCAGAGCGTCGATCTCCTCTTCCGAATGACTGCGCTCTTGCAAGGACAACTTATCCATCACATCAAAAAAAACATTCAATGGGAACAATGTATTTTTAGACTGATCCGGAGTGATGTTGGGCACGCTAATAATGTGCTCACTAATAAGATAGTCGAGTACACGAAAACAATCATAAAGTGAATGGGTAACGATTCGAACCCCCATTCTGTCCAGTATGTTCATAGCAAAAGCGTCTTTTTTTGCTAGCAACTTAATGGCTGCAGATGAGCGCGACTTGTACTTCTTAACATGAAAATCCTCTAAGTGAATGGTTCGGAGCTCATTTCCTAAATAAGGTCTTTGGTTTTCATCTTTATGTATATGGCCATAAAAAAGACCAAATATTTGATTCTGAATTTTATCAGAAAAGGTACGGAACAAGCCATTGCGCAAGTGATTGATTACATGCAAGACTCGCAAAACGGCACAAGCCCAAACTTGTTCTTCATCATCAATTTTCGACGATGCCTTGATAAGTAAATCGTAATAATCTTCTGCGCTATGCAAATCCAGAAAGGCTTGCGGTATCTGCTCTTCTTCCACCAGTAGTTCGGCTTTAAAAAATGCCAAGCCCTTTCTGTATATGCGATTTAGTTCTGCCAAATCCTTTTCATCTTTTAAGTCATAACCATAGGTCCATAAAAAATCGTAGGCTTGCTTGCGGTCTCGAATATGCAAACGCGGTATATCCAAAATGGAGAGACCGCCAATCACGGATACAAATAAGTCTTCTGGAAATTGATACTGCATAGATGAATCTCAGTCGTAATAGCTTTAATACACACCAATTCTACTGATGGGGAAACAGCAAAGCAAGTGCCAATCTTGATTCTGCAGCAATCAAAAAACCTAGTGGTTTAGGTGACTTAAATCGTTAGCTGTCAAAGATTTTTACAGCTCAAATACAATATAAGAGCTGTATAGGTGGCCCTGAGCTTGCTCTTATAATGGCTAGGAGAGAAAAATGAAAAAAGCATTACTTCTAATACTATTAAGCTTATCCTTGATTGCCTGCGGCAGCGATGAGGATGCTAGGTCCAATTCCCCTGCCAACAGCCCTACTGGTGACTCCAGTGCCAATGCGGGCTCAGAGGTTAGCACCAATCCCGTAGCGGCAGTTTACGTTAGCCCTACATACCTAAAAAATGCCTCCAATGAAGAGCTGGAAATGGCCGTTCGTAAGTTTATGACCATTGAAAACTTAGACGGTAAAAATGATGCCGACATTCAGCGAATTTTAGACAGCCAATATCTAGGTAGCATGATCAACGCCAAAGGCGCGGGTCAGGCAATACATATCGAACTCTTTATGGCCGAAGGCTCCTTATCAAGGCCAGATCTGGTAAAAGAAAACGGAATCACCTTGCAGTTAACTATATATGATTCTTATGTAAAAGATTTTGGTTTTGCCCCCATGGTTTATACTTTTGGCAAAAATAAAGAGGGTGGCTTACAGCAAAGTGTGGACTTTCAGTATAGTGGAAACAATATCAGCATTAAGTTTCGCGACAGTCTTAGTGAAATTATCATAAGCGGTAAAGTACAAAATGATCGCTTCATAGGTGAGCTAAGATTTCAACATAATACCAATTCCCTAGGCGACAAACTTGCCGATATCGACCTTCGAATTTAAACCTGACACTGCGGGCAGTAAAAACTAGATCTACCTGCCTGCACGATTTTTTTTATTCTATGGCCGCAATGCTTGCATTCACATTCTGCCTTACCATAAACATACAATTGTCTTTGAAAACTAGCCGCTCCCTCAATGTTTAGAAAGTCACGTATGTAAGAGCCGCCAGCCTGAATCGCCTTCTTTAGCACAACTTTTATATTTTCCACCAAGGCCTGGCTTTGCTTACGTGTTAGCTTAAAAGCTCTTTTGCTTGGACGTATACCACTTAAAAACAAAGCTTCGCTAGCATATATGTTCCCCACTCCAACGACAATTTTTTGATCCATGATAAAATTCTTTATAGCCTGCTGTTTTTTTCTTGTTTTAGCATATAAGTAATCCGCGCTAAAATCTTTACCCAAAGGCTCAGGCCCTAGATGAGAAAAGAACTTGTGTTTTTGCCAATCTTTTTTGGGCAGCAAGCAAATGTAGCCAAATCGCCTAGGATCGTGAAAGGTGAAGACTTTGCCATTAGAAAATTCAATTTGAATATGATCATGCTTTTGATTTCTCACACCTTCTCGCCAAGTGCCTGACATTCCCAGATGCGAAACCAATATATAGTCTTCAAACTCAAACATTAAATACTTTGCTCTTCTTGAAATTCCCTTAAGGCTTTGGCGCTTTAACTTTTTGCCAATATTATCGGGCTCCGAAAAGCGCAGTGGGTACGGCGATTGCCAATAATTGGACACACTAAGTCCTTGCTCTAAATTTTGCAAAAATCCATTTTTGACGGTTTCTACCTCGGGTAGTTCGGGCATCTTCTTATTCTTCTTTCTAAATTGGCTTAAAGCCTACGGTATACTCGCTACCTATAAAACTTACAATGGTAATAATGCATTATAAGCAATCTATAGTTGCTATATAAATGGCCTGCTGCTACGCAAGTTTCAAATAGAACAGGGGAATCATGAAATATTTTATTATACTTTTTGGCTTAGGCCTATTGCCACTCAGTGCAAAAGCAAATACCTGCCAAGATGTTTTTCGCGGCAAAACGACAAAGTGGGCGACAATAAAGGATTTTTTTAACGACAATAAAGGCCTTTATGACAAAACCAACGATGCTACTACCTTTTATCTAGGTGGGCATCTGAAGATTAAAACTAGCAGTAGAAAAATATATGATTCAAAACCTTTTGATGTAATAGAAGCCGAAATTCCCTATGCGTCTTTGAACTTTCAGTTTTTTACTAAAAAACCTGTAGCCATTGGAAACCAATGGCAATCGATGCCCGGATTGAGAGTCATGACCGAGGCTAGTTGGGGCAAATTTGAATTCGAAGTAAATGATAGTCATAACATAAACCAGGCCTCGCCATTTAAAGAGTCCATGAAGCGAGATCTGGAGATACTTAAAAAAGAATATGATGGTATCGCAGATTTAAACGCGCATACCAGCATCACGGCCTTAGAGCAAAAACTATCCGGAGCATGGGAGATTCGCAGAGAAGACAATCTGTTAATCATTTCAGGATTTGAAGGTAGCCGCAGTTTGGAAATCTTACTAAGACGTGATCCAGAATCCGGCAATATTGTATCCGCCTATGCAGTAGAGAAAAATACGATAGAAACAGACCTTGGAAAAATCGCGGAAGAATCTATTCTCGACTATTCATTTAAGTAAATTGTGTAGAGTTCATAACATAATTATACCCCCAATGAGAAGCAGATGACTCATTACGATTCACTAAAAAAATATTTTTTGTCTTCCCTAATCTATTTTTTTAGATGAATCGTTCAGACTTTTTACAACCAGTGCCTATATCTTTCTTCACATACAAAGTTGTTGGCATCGTCAATATTTTTACCAATTAAATTCATAACTTATACTTTCTGCCTCTATGTCTAGTTGCTATACTAATAGCTAGTTACAGGAGGACAACATGAGAAAACTATTGATCGCATTTGTATTATTCAACATTGGCTGTGCATCGGAGATTGAAACGATAAAGGCAACAGGCAGTGAAAAAGCAGCAAAAGCTTGCGTTGGTGAGTGTAGCGATAGCCCGCAAGAAGTTGTCGTGGTGGAATGCCCGGCAGGTTTTATGGAAGGAATCTATGTAGATGAACAAGACCTAGTAGATACCTTTGAAAGCATTCAAAATTACCAACAGTGTGTGCATCTGGATGGCAAGATGGTTACTAAGGAGCGCCTGCGACTTAGCCCAGCTCCAGCATGCATTGAATGCGAAAGCGTCGTTACATATTTAGAATAATGGACATCCCCAGGTTTTAGAAGAGAGGCTAATAAATTCAGGCCTCTGTTCTAAAACCTTTTTTGTCTTCTTTGCAAAAACCTAGGCTCTATCTGACGGTTTTGAATATCAGATTACTTATCAGTGGATTGACAAAGGGCTCTTGCGCTCAAAGCTGCATCGACACGTTTAGCCCCTTGCACGGGATTTATAACCATATAAGAGGTGCCTTTGATCTCTACTTTTTGAAGAGGTGCAAAAATGCAACTCCAAGTTTGAGAGCTAGTGTCTAGTGATGGCGCTGATTTTGATATTGTTAGCCAATTGGGGCCTAAACATCCACCTGTAATAAGAAGATCTCCCTTTAAGCACTTTGCATCTACGCTTGCGCTAGATTTTAGATTTACATATCTAACGATAGCCAGATAACGGCCATTTTCATCCACGTCTGTATAAATACTTTGCGGTTCGAATGCCAAGGAATCTGTCGCCAAAACACTAACTGAGTAAACAAGGGAAGCAGAAAATGAAATTAAAATTTTCACGAATATTTTTTTCATCTTTATTTCCTATCTTAAAAATTAAAGCAACTGTACTTCTTGGTTAGCATTATATGTGTAAAAGTGTGCCAAAATCTGTCACTTGTAATTTATGCACGACTGTCAAAAATGAATACATCGAAACCGAATGTCTAAGTCCTAAGTTTTAGTGAAAAGACTCTATAGAAACGAGTAAATACCTCAAATAACGCTCAAACCCCTCGATTTTTGGCTTTATGAAAGGGACCCATTCTTTGAGACAGTTGGACCTGTCAGATCAAGTCAAAACGAGCTTTTGAATTTACCAGATCAGGTCTAGGTTTTTACATCTTATTACTGAATGGCTATAATGGGTTGCCCAATACTTAAAAACAAACGAAACCATAAAACCAATAAGATTAGCGTCGACAAAGCAAATGGTATCAAGCGATGCATGACATGGTTGTAGGATAGATGAATGATACTATGTAGTAGTCGCATTGCTACATAAGCCCAAGCCAATTGTAGAAAAATTGTATCCACCGTATTGGTCAACATAATCAATATGGACACAATATAAAACAAAATCGGCATTTGAAATAAATTATTGTAGTGATTGGATAACGCCATAACAGAAGCCGGGACTTCGTACCTAGTTTCGTAATACTTAAAATACCTTAAATCTACCTTCTCACTTTTGACTGCGCGGAACCGTATCAATGGCATAGCTAAGGTAACTCCAAAGGTTAAAAACACCAGAACAAAAGTAGGATATAGTATCTGCAAATCATACATAATAAACTCCTTCCCTAGCCGTCACGCTCGCTCTTGTTGCAGCGGCAGTATGAATCTTAAATTAAGTGCTGAATGCGGGCGCGATATTGGTTTTCCAGTTCCTTATTGCGCTCTTCGCCCCCCTCGGTGTTGGCACTCTGGTAAACCGGCGGCGTCTTACCGTTTTCCGCATACAGCTCGCATATGCGCACCACCAATAATTCCGCTATCAATACATTCATCAAAGTTGATAAGGGGGCCACTTTTACATCCAAATTTGCAATTTTCACGCAAGCATCGCCATAGGGGGTTCCCGTATCAATAACATAATCGCAAATGCTATAAAGCTTTGGTACGCCACGATCGGGGCTTTGCTTAGAGTGGGTCAAAGAGGTAAAGGCAATGGTAGTCAGCCCTTTTTCGTTTGCCAATTGTGCTAGCTCCGATGTCACGGCATTCATACCAGAGTTAGAAGATAGCAAAATGCACTCCCCTTCACGTAGATCGTGAGCATGAAAAATGGTGCTAGCGATACCTTTAGTACGCTCTAGTTTACTGACTCGCGAAGGTCCTTTGTGCGGCATCAAGTAGTCTTCTAATATTGCGTTCACAGGAACCAAGCCACCGGCACGGTGAAAAAGTTCTTCCGCAAGTGTATGGGAGTGTCCACTGCCAAAAACATGCAACACTCCCCCGTTGTTTAAAGAACGATATATACTTGTCGCTATTTTTTCTAAAACAATGGATTGTTGATCTAATAACTCTTGGCAGCGATTAAATTCAGAAAAATAGCTTCTTTGGCCTTCACTAAAAGTCATAACTCAAGCTTAGGCACAAAGAAGCAAAAAGAAAAGTCCAGGACTAGCTAGATTTTATATGCTGAAGCAGCGCCTCTGATGGCTGAAAACGTTTACCATAATTGTTGGAAAAGACTGCCAAATCATCTGCAATGCGATTAAAGCCAAGGCTTTCCGCATACTTTAACAATCCACCGCGAAATGGAGGAAAGCCAGTTCCCATGATCATCGCCAAATCCACCGCATCAAAGGAATCTACAATGCCCTCATCCAGTGCAATCATCGCTTCATTGACCATGGCAAATACGCCCCGATGAACAAAGTCATCTTTGTTTTCAATTCTCTTACTTGGCTTGTTTAAACCTACAAAATCATAAACCGAGGAGTCTACACTTTCCTGCTTGCCTTTCTCATCGTAGGTATAAAAACCTTTACCAGTTTTAGTACCAAGACGCTTTGGATCTTGAGTTAACTTGGCCATCAACTCACAAGGAGTGGCCCTGTCGCCAAAAGCTTCATGAAAGATCTTGGCAACCTTGACGCCAACATCCCAGCCTACTTCATCCATTAGACGCAGCGGCCCCATGGGCATTCCAAAATCAACATAGGCCTTATCGATGTCCTCTATGCTATAACCTTCCGACAATTGATAAACGGCTTCATTGAGATAAGGTAAAAGCAAACGGTTTACTATAAAACCTGGTCCATCCTTTACCACCACTGGGATTTTTCCCATGCGCTTGGATAATTCGTAAATCGTTGCCGTAACTTCATCGGAGGTTTTTTCTCCCCGAATCACTTCAATCAAAGGCATTTTGTGCACGGGATTAAAAAAGTGCATGCCTACAAAATTTTCGGGTCGAGGATGAGCCGTTGCCATCTCTGTAACACTTAAGGAAGAAGTGTTGGTGGCGATAATGGTATTCTCGCCAGCATTGGCCGCGGTTTCGGCAATAACTTTCTTCTTGATATTCATATCTTCTACAATGGCCTCAATCACCAAGTCCATGCGCTTAAACCCAGAATAGTCCAAGGTGCCGCTAATACGATCCATACGACGTGTGAATTCATAGCGATTGATCTTACGGCGCTGCTTTAACTTGTCCCAAATCTTTTTTGCCGCAACAAAGGCTTTGGATAAAGCGTCTTGGTTAAGATCCTTCACACGCACTTCTACGCCCTTATCTGCCGCTAACTGGGCGATGCCGCCGCCCATGGTACCGGCACCAAGAACCCCCATATGATGGATGGTGCGAGCCTTTACGTTGGGATCACTAACCCCATTTTGCTTCTTTATGTCCTCTGTTAAAAAGAATAAGCGAATCAAATTCTTTGATACATCCGTAATGGCGACTTCCGAAAAATACTTGGCCTCAATTTCTAAGGCTTTCAAAGTATTGGACATGCCGTATGTCTTTTTCACCGCATCTATGGCTTTAAGAGGAGCGGGATAATGACCTTTTGTAAGCTTCATCACCTGTTTGCGAGCCCCCGAGTAGACCAAGGGACGTCCTGCCACAGATTCTAAAAAGACATTCATCGCGCCTTTTGCCTTATAGTATTTCTTTCTTTTGCCCTTTGCGGCCGCTTCTTTTGCCAACTTCAAAGCACGCTCTCGAAGTAAATTGCTGGGTACGACTTCATCTACTAGGCCAATCTTAAATGCCTTTTTCCCATCCACGGCTTTGCCAGCCAGTATGATATCAAAAGCCGCTTGCAAGCCCACCACTCTGGGTAAACGCACGCAACCACCGAAACCAGGAATGATTCCCAGCTTCGTTTCTGGCAAACCAATCTTTGTGGCACTATCATCCGTTGCAATTCGGTAATCACAAGCTAGAATCATTTCACAGCCACCACCTAGGCAAGCTCCATGTACGGCAGCCACCACAGGAATTGGCAGCTCTTCAAACTTATGAATGATCAATTGGCCACCGTGAGCTTTGTCGTAAGCATCTTCTTTGGTTGTAATATCTTTGATTTCATTGATATCCGCGCCCGCAATAAAGATTTTTTCTTTCTTGGACATTAATACCACAGCTTTGAAATCCGAGCTTTTTAAGGTGTCTAATAGCTCCTCTAATTTTTTCATCACCGGAGAAGAAAGTTTGTTCACCTTCTCGCCTGGCAAATCCAGCTCCACAATTGCAACTTCACCTTCATGACTTAAGTGAATTCCCACATCTTGCAAGGCACTTCCCCCTGTTTCACTTTTAATACGATCTAATGACTCTGACATCTACGCCTCTCTTTCCACGACCATAGCGCCGCCCTGACCGCCACCGATACATAGGGTGTCTAAGCCAAACTGCACATCACGGCGTTGCATCTCTTTAATCAATGTAAGTACAATTCTTGTTCCTGTAGTGCCAACAGGGTGTCCCAATGCAATGGCACCACCGTTTACATTTAAAATTTCAGGATCGATTTCTCCCAATGCTTTATCCAAGCCCAATTCGCGCTCGGCAAAAACATCCGAACCAAAAGCCTTTAAGCAAGCCAGTACCTGTGCGGCAAAAGCTTCATTCAGCTCCACCAAACCAATATCTTTCATACTTAAGCCGGCTCGCTTTAGTGCAATGGGAGTAGAGTAAACCGGCCCTAGCCCCATCTCTTTTGGATCCAAGCCGGCAAAGCCATAAGAACGAATCTTGGCAATGGGCTTGTAACCCAAGGCCTCCGCCTTTTCACGTGACATCAACAGAAGCATGGCGGCCCCGTCGGTGATGGGACAAGAATTTCCTGGTGTGATGGTCCCATATTTTTTATCAAAAAATGGCTTCAGCTTTTGCAGGGCCTCCATACTCTGCCCTTCCCGCGGTCCAATGTCCTCATCCAAAGATTCCTTGTAGTCCGGCGGCAAAAATACGGGGGTCATCTCCTCGTGCAATTTTTCTTTTCCCGCAATGGCGCGCTGATGCGACCGAAGAGCGTATTCGTCTTGCTCTTTTCGACTAATTTCGAATTTTTTAGCCAGAACCTCTGCCGTTTGCCCCATATTCAAGCCGCAAAAAGGATCTGTCAGACCTTCCAAAATGGCGACTCTAGGAGCAAAAAAATCGGTAAATTTGAATTCACTTAAAACCGCAAGCTTTGCTGCAGGAGTTTTTGCCGCCATCAATTTACCAAAAGAATCTTGCAAAGCTTTTGAGTAAATAAGGGGCATGTTCGACATGGACTCTGTACCACCTGCTACAATTACATCCATCGTGCCGGATTTGATTTTCTCATAACCATTGCTCACGCTCTGCAATGCGGAGGCGCAATTTCGATGGACTGTGTAGGCACTAGTTTTTTGCGGAAAACCAGATTTTAGAGCCACCACTCGCGCAATGTTCACCGCATCGGAGGGGCTGCCTGTATTCCCAATGATTACCTCATCCACCAAGTCCACATCTAGGTTTGCCTTGGCTACTAAATCCGTAAGCGCAGCCTTGCCGAGATCCGCTGCATGTACATTTTTTAACTTGGTGCCGGCTTTGGCAAAGGGGGTTCGAACTCCCTCTACGATCACCACATCTCTTGGACTAGTCATTTCAACTCCTTGTTTTGAAAACCACATAAATGTAACGCAGAACTTTTTATCTTTGCACGAGTTTTTAGTTAATCATCCTAGAAACTAAGCATGTACAATGCAGTCCATTAATTCGTAGAAGAAGGTCTTTACCGCCATAAGACTAAGTTTTATCTTTAACGGATATCACAGCAGGAGGTGCGTATGAGCACGTTGGATAAAGAAGCACTGGAATACCATTCCAAGGGCCGGCCAGGCAAAATCGAGGTTCAATCTACCAAGCCAACCGGTAGCCAACGCAACCTATCACTCGCTTACTCTCCTGGAGTTGCAGCCCCTTGTACAGCTATCGCCAAAGACCCCGCAAAGGTTTATGATTATACCGCAAAAGGTAACTTGGTTGCGGTGATCTCTAATGGCACTGCCGTTTTAGGCTTGGGCAATATAGGAGCGGAAGCCAGCAAACCTGTTATGGAAGGTAAGGGCATACTCTTTAAACGCTTTGCCGACATTGATGTTTTTGACATTGAAATTCGAACCACCGATGTGGATGAGTTTATCAACACCGTGAAAAACCTAGAGCCAACATTTGGCGGCATCAATCTTGAGGATATTAAGGCACCTGAGTGCTTTGAAATAGAAAGTCGTTTAAAAAAAGAACTGAACATCCCCGTTTTTCATGACGATCAACATGGTACGGCGATCATTACAGGGGCCGCCCTATTAAACGCTTGCGAAATTGGAAATAAAAAACTGGAAGACCTAAAAGTCGTGATGAATGGTGCCGGAGCGGCCTCGGTGGCCTGTGCCGAAATCATCAAGTCCTTAGGAGTGAAAAAAGAAAACATCATTATGTGTGACTCTCGCGGTGTTATTTATGAAGGCCGCAAAGATGGTATGAATGAATACAAACAGCGATTCGCTGTAAATACCAAAGCTCGTACTTTGGCCGATGCCTTTCAGGGTGCCGACTGCTTCATCGGTCTTAGTGTTGCCGGTGCTGTGAATGCCGATATGATTCGTTCCATGGCAGACTCTCCCATCGTTTTTGCCATGGCCAATCCAGAGCCTGAAATTTTACCAAGTGAAGCACAAAAGGTGCGAGATGATATCATCATGGCAACGGGCCGAACCGACTTTCCCAATCAAGTAAACAATGTACTCGGCTTTCCTTTCATTTTTCGCGGTGCTCTAGATGTACGTGCCACTTCTATCAATGAAGAAATGAAGCTTGCTGCTGTACATGCTCTGGCAAGATTGGCAAAAGAAGATGTTCCCGAAAATGTATCGCAAGCTTATGCGGGCGAAAGCTTTCGCTTTGGACCTGATTATATTATTCCCAAACCTTTTGATTCCCGTGCGCTCTTATGGGTTGCCCCAGCTGTGGCAAAGGCTGCCATGGAATCGGGCGTAGCACAAAAGCCTATTGAGGATTTTGATGCTTACCGCGACCGGCTAGAGGCCATGCAAGGCACTTCCCGCTCTTTTATCCGCTCGGCCATCAACCGAGTGAAATCTGCCTCCGTAAAAGACCAATCCCTACCTAAAATTTTGTTTCCTGACGGCTCTAGCTCGCGAATCCTAAAGGCCGCCAACATCATACAAGAAGAGGGCATTGCTACGCCAATTTTACTTGGCTATCCCGATGTGATCGAAGAGCGCATTAAGGGTCTGGAACTGCAAAATTTAGAGAATATAGAAATCATTCACCCTTCTCGTGACCCTCGGTATGAATCTTATAGTAAATCCTTTTACGAAAGGAAAAAGCGCAAGGGCGTCACCCATAATGAAGCCTTACGCCTGATGACAGACCCCTCTTATTTTGCAGCCATGGCTGTTGAAATGAACGACTATGATGCGGTCATTAGTGGTGCCTCACAAAATTATGCCGATGCCGTTCGGCCCATCTTGCGTACCATTGGTACCATTGAAGACGGCATTGCGGGCGGACTGATCATTATGGTATTCAAGGACAAGGTACTATTTTTTGCCGACACTACCGTAAACATAGACCCTACTGCCGAGCAAATAGCTACCCTTTCCTTTTACGCAGCCGAGGTGGCCAATTACTTTGGTATTGCACCAAAAGTTTCCATGCTAAGCTTTTCCAATTTCACAGGTATGTATTCCAGCCCCCGAAAAATGAAAATGGCTGCTAAAATTGTTCAAGAACGCTGGCCAGAGATCATTGTGGATGGCGAGATGCAGGCAGACACGGCCGTAAACTCTGATATATCACAAAAGTTTTTCCCCTTTAATAACGTTAGTGACGGAGCTAATATTTTGATGTTCCCCAATCTAGACGCTGGGAACATCGCTTATAAACTGGTGCAACAGCTTAGTGATGGGGAAGTGCTCGGGCCATTCCTTATGGGTGCCAGAAGACCAGCCCACGTTTTGCAGCGTTCTTGCAGTGTGGAAGACATTGTAAATACAACGGCCGTTACAGCCCTACACGTGCAGTCGATTAAAAATCTGCAAAAACGAGTCGAATGAAAGGCGAACCACGCGATCAACTCGCAATTGAGAGAAAAAAACATGAACAACAACGAGCCATAGTTGTTGGGGTTGGCCTTAAAAAAGAAGATTCCAAGGAATACAAAGAAAGCCTACTCGAGTTGATAGAGCTCACCGAAACTGCAGGAGCTAAAGTTGTGGGTTCTACCTCACAGGTATTAGAAAAATTTTCTGCACGGACTTTAATTGGCAAAGGCAAATTAATAGACATTCGAAAGCTTGTAGAAGATGCCGACGCCAACTTGGTGGTAATCGATCACCAACTTTCTGGTTCGCAAAGCATGAATCTTGAAAAAGAACTAAAGGTTGCGGTAATCGATAGAACCCAAGTTATTTTGGATATATTTGCCAAACGAGCGCAAAGTCATGAGGGGAAATTACAAGTAGAATTGGCGCAAATATTGGACCAACTCCCCCGCATGGTTGGTGCTTGGATGGGCTCTTTGTCTCGACAAGGCGGTGGAATTGGCACGCAGGGGCCTGGGGAAACGGCATTGGAATTAGATCGCCGCCGTATCCGCAAAAGAGTGGACCAATTGCGCAAGCAGCTCAAAGAAGTACAAAAACGCCGTAGTCAGCACCGGCAAAGCCGACGTAAAAACCGTATTCCCACTTTTGCTTTGATTGGCTATACCAATGCTGGCAAAAGTGCTTTGATGAACGCTCTTACAAATGCAGAGACTTTCACGGAAAACCAAGTATTTGCCACCCTGGACCCAACAACTCGTAAAGTTTATTTAGAAGGCGGTCCAGAAGCGGTAATCACCGATACCGTGGGCTTTATACGCCGTTTACCTACAAAACTCATCGAGGCCTTTAAAGCCACCTTAGAAGAAAGTGCTGAGGCCGACGTGCTCTTGCATGTCATTGATCTTTCAAGTGATAATATGCAACGCCACCAGGAGGTAGTAGACAACTTAATACTTGAATTTAAGTGGACCAATAAACCCATTATATATGTCTACAACAAAGTCGATTTATGCAGTGAGAAACAAAAACTACTCGCCAATGGCTATCCCCGCGTTTTTGTTAGCGCCCTGGAAAATACAGGACTAGAGGATTTAAAGACTGCTATGCGCATGGCTCTTGAGTCCAACAAAAAAGATGTGGAATTATTCATCCCATTGAATGAATCCCATTTAATCTATGATTTAAGCCGAGAAATTGACATCAAAAAGCAAGAAGAGGGCACAACAGGCACCATTATAAAAGCTAAACTAACCGAAGCACAAATTCAAAAATGGGGTATCTACATTCAATCTTAGTTATTCAATTCTTGCCTGCGCGGTCTAGAACCAGCAAAATAGAGAACTGAGGGAACTTCCAGGTTTATAAATTCTCCCACAAAATCTACTTCTTCATTTAGGTCAGGATCAATTACAAACAAGCGTATTCGATGCGTATCTTTATTAAAGTTACCTTTCGCAACGGCAGCACGTTCGCCTCCAGGATCATCCACAAGCTCCGGAATCTCTACACCCCATTCCAATTGATATACAATTTTTCCCAAACGATTGTACCAGTAATAAACCTCAAGACTTCCTAAATGATATTCATAATCTCGGTTATCCCAACGCACGGACAAATTACCATATTTTACACCATTGCGATTATTGATAATCAGCCGCATGTCCATGGGACTACGAATGGTCTCCTGCAAGACAAAGGTCTCCTCAGGATTGAGAAGATAGGTTTGCAAGAACGCTAGGGCTTCTCCTTGCATATCACTATTGTTTAGAATTTTTAAATTTTGATGTAGATATAAGGATCTTAAAAACTGCGTTTCTTCATCTTCTGGCATACGCTGTTTGAACATAACACCAGCAGACATTAAGCCGCTTTGCATTCGGTTGGTCCAAACCGCTCCCGAGGAATACAATAAATATTGTGGCATATAAAATTCACTAGTGCGCCACTCTCGAATGAGCCATATCTCCTCATCTTGATTTGAATAAATCAAAATCGATGGGTACTTGCACTTGCCAATTTTGTTTTTCTGATAGCCTTTTTTAAAAGAAAAGACCTTACGCTCTGGATAGCTTATCATTAGTTTGTTTGAGGCAAATGCAACTTGCTGCTCAAAGGCATGCATATTGTAAAAGTAGGTAATTCTAGATTCATGGTTAGGCTTTACCAGTTCCAAGGGCTGGTGCTCTTCAATATAAGCTCGCCAATCTGGAATATTGGAATCTTTCGGATAGTATTCACACTCGCTCGTGGGATCAAACATATCTTCTTTTTTTTGATCCGCAATAAGTTCCAAGCGACGAGTCGACTTCGTATCCACCAATTCCTCATGACTTTGAAAATCTTGACTCTTTAAAGAGGAATTGGGTTTAGACATATCACTTTCTTTTGCAGCCTTGTCCTGGCTAGATATTTCTTTCTGCCGCTCCTTATAGGACTCTTCTTGCCCAGGTCTGTATTCTGGCCCTTGCCTAGAACATGCCATACACAATAATATTATGCTAAGACGCTTGATCATTGATAAACCTCTCTAAGAAAGCCTCATAGGCTTGGATTCGCTCTTGCAATTGCTGATCAGATTTTAATGTCCACCAAGGAAATCGGCTTTGCGAGTTTCCACATTCATAAAAACCCTCTGAATCTTTGCAAATACTTTTTCTTAAGTTTTTTAAAGCCATTAATATTTCGCTGGCCTCGTAATAGGTAAAATTTTTGTTTTTAATTTTATACAAGCCTGTATCCTTATCCACTAAGTGATTATTGGCTGCATAGTATAAATCAAAGGATAACCACAAAAATATTCTCGCATCCCACATCTTGTAAATTTCTCTTGTCACTTGCATCCATTTCATTTGGCCTAACAAAGAAACTTCCCCCGTTTCTGAAAGAGAGGAATCAATATTATGACTGGCCTCTACCAGCCCTTCTTCATTCACCATATTGTTTGCAAAATACAATCCTAGTCCGTACAAAAACTTCTTCAAAATGGGAATTGTCTCCACAAGCGTTTGCCTGTCCCTAGGCTCGCCATCGATCAATACAGAAAGCAATCCAGATTTTGCGTACTGCAAACGGTCGGTTTCCGCGATAAACTCTTGCATAGCTATGCCAAAATCTGCCAGCTCTTCACTTGTCACAATAGATATCAAACCATTTTTTTTGCGTGAATAAGGAACCACGGCTCGAGCCCCATCTGAGGCCTCAATGATATCATCATTATGAATTTGTGCACGATCCATATTTTTATCAATAAACAATAGACCATTTTTTGTTAGATTTTCTAAGACAATGATGGCAGAGCCTAAAGACAAATCAAACAATGGCACTTTAGGAAAAACATGAAAGTCCATGAACGCATAAGAGGTAAAGCGCCGATCATAAGAATTAACATTGTAGTCAGCAAAGAATGATAACTGCTTCGTTGCGGCCCTTAACAAAGAAGCCATTCCACCAACGGATTGCATATAAGACTTACTAGGATAAGCCTTATAGCCTTGTTCAATTTTTATATTGTCCGGGATAGCAAAAACACCCGATTCTTGCCGGTAAGTATAAATATCCATATAAGGGGTCTCTGTAGGGGTAAAGGGCCGATGAAGGTTGGGGTAAAGTTGCCCCTCCATATTACGATAGCCAAAAGCCGCAACCAAACGATTGATAAAAGAAAAAGCCATATAATTGTACTGCTTCTGTTGCGGCTTGTTGTATTTATCTACATTCTCCAACCAGAGAATATTGCTAATAATACCCTGGCCGATTTCTTTACCGCCAGTATGAAACTCATATAGATCACTTTTGGCATCAATGGGCCAAGTCATTTGCTTGGATTCAAAGCCGGACAAATGGGAGTGACCATGCATGAAATCTTCTTGAATCTTTTCTGCAGCCAATTCATAGACTTCCTGTTTAAAATTTGTATACAGATTGTCATTAAAAGAGCGAAAGCCTCCCAATGCCAAATTACCTATAAGATCTGGAAGCTTTAAATAAAAAGTCTCCAACTGTTCTGTGATGGCTTGATCCGCTATTTGCGTAATGTTCTTTTCCCAATCCTTGGTGGTTTTCGGTTTTATAAAGTAAAAAGCACCATCTGAGAGCCACCTAAGAGTAGACCCACTCCAAGACTCTGGGTTTTCATTTCCAAGAGTTCTTACTAGATTGTATCTCTTCACCGCAGCCCGCAAATAACTATGGTATTCTTCCGGAATATTTTCGACAAATTGTGGAAAATAAAACTCAAATGTGGCCTTATGCTTCCAATCAGCTGCAAGTAAGCCTTGCTCGGCATTGAACTTATTAAAAATATAAGAAAAAGCATTTGCCAAAAACAAACGGTAGTTTTTCGCTGTAGGTTCATTTTTATAGGAAATCAAATCCTTCGGAATATCCAATACATTCGTTAATTCTTGTTTTTGAACTTCATCGATAAAATTTAAATCCATAAGAATCGCTATCATTCGCTCAAGTCTTCGAACAAGCTCTTCCACTGCCATATTCTCTTGATCAAAATCAACTAAGTCGAGCACTTCATCAAAAGAGGCTTGTTTTTCTTGTAGCAAGACTTCAAAGGTCTCTACGACCGTATCCGAAATCCCATAATCGCGCATATTGCCCGGCAGTTCATTCACTTGTTTCAACATTGCTAAGACCGCTTGCTTAGCATTGCTAAACTCATGTCTTGTGGGTTTTACTGAGGATAAATACTGCTGCATTCCACTTAATGCTGATAGCTCCGTGCTTTGACTTGCAAGCCGATTCAAAACCTCATATTTTTCTAGATCGTTATGCTTAAGGTTCCATTTGTAGAAAAACTCTTCCATTAGTTTTTCTTGTTTCCTACCATTTTCCATAAAAGCATTCATTACATCAGCACTAAAGAGAGCTATTGCAGCTTTCACATAAGCAGCATTCTGAATTTCTACCTGTGTAACGGAATCTGACTTAGTATAAAAATCATAGAGCATTTTAGTTGTTTTTTCATTTTCTGGATACAAGACCAAAAGATTTTCAATGGTTTTTAGAAACTCAAAAGTATCGATATACTTGAAGTCATTTAATTGTGGAGATTCTAGGTTCGGTGACTTAATCTCGCTATAATACTTGTCGTTATTAACCGGACCAAAGATTTCTTTTTTTGAGCTCTTTGAATAAGGTTCCGGCTCCTTCGAGCAGGACACTAAGACGAAAATGCAAGAAAGAAAAACTATACGCATCATTAGAAAAACACCATCATTGTCAATTCATGGGATTTTTGTTTGTCCACATTTCGGCCTGAAATTATATCACTATAGCGATATGTGATCCCATAAGGAAAAGCCGCGGCTTTATTTAAAAAAGCCTCAACGCTAGAATACGAAAGACCCAGTTCTATCTTGTGAAATAATGTATCCGAATTTTCTGACAGCAAGGCGTAATCATATCCTCTATCGCCATTGTAGTAATCAGCAGCTTTGTATTCACCAATATATGCTGCGGCTGTTGACCAAGAAGAGGTCCACTTAGTTCTATAGCTAGTTTCCCATCGGAAGGCATCGCCTCGGTCTCGCTCCACCCGCTCTTTGCGCTCTTCTGCAGGAAGATAATCACCCGAGTAACTGGGAACACGTTTATTAATATCATCAGCAATGTTCCACTGATAGGTCAGCGCAGTGCCAATGGTATTTCGCGCATCCAAGTGAAAATCCTGAACCTGTGTGAATTCAATATAACGGCGGTGAAAAATAGGAATGTCTATGAGAGAGTCCGGATCATCTTCTGGTCCTGTTGGCAAATTGAATAAAACTTTATTTAACAGGGTCCATTTTGGCGAATCATAATAGCGGTACTTACTGATAACTTGCAAATCTCCTATCTGCCAGGATTCATCTGCTTGCAAGGGTTTGTAATTACGATCCTGCAGAAAATCCTTAAAACTTTGTACCAAATCAATATCTAGGAGCTTCTCAAATTCCTTCCGGTCCGCTTCTTCAAGTATGCCGCTGCCCATAGACTGATAAATTTCTTTTGCATTATTATAGCCGCCGCTTCGAACCACTATATCTGCTTTTAACTGGGTTATTGGCGCACCAACACCAAGGGTCCATTTATCCGAGATACCATAAGCAAAAATAGGAGCTGAATAATTGACATAGGCATCACCACTGAAGCGCAGCTCACCAAGCTGTAATTTCTGGCCCATTGCGTACTTTTGTACCAAGGAGTTGTTCAAGCCATTGATCAGCTCGGGGGCACGCGGGTGAACTTTCAGTATTTCGGTAGCATCGAAATTTCTAGAAAGTCGAGAGTCCAAACTATAAAGCGCGTTATCATCACCAAATTTATTGGTGATGCCGCCAACACGTCCCTGCTTCCACATAAACGAGCGCACACCCTTGGGCAGGACCTGTGTATCTTCAATGGCAAAACTAAATAAGCTAATAAACAGCAGAATAACTAACATAACGAACCCTAGGGGTGAGGCATCTCTAAAAAAACTGAAAAAATATTATAAGTCAGACTGCCACCCTATTCGAAAACACTTCCCAAACAGACTGCCCAGTAGGCGCTAAGAAGGCAATGTTGATGCTAGCGAAGAGTAAAAATTGTAGCGTCTTCTAGCGCACTTTTTCTAATGAGATTTTCCATAAAGATTTCAATGCCTTACAAGCCCTTCCTAATGATGAAAAACTACGATTTTGTGTATTTTTTGCCTAATTCCACTAGGATTAGCAAAATATGAGTTTTTTTTACATTTTTCCCGACCAAAGCAGGGCTCAGCATTTGCCCAATGGCATGCCAGAAGGGCAAAATATCATTAAGAAAAACAAGCATCTAGGAGTTCGCGTGTTGAAAGTTATAAGTATTATTCTTTGTATTCTATTCCTTCAATCCGAGGCATGGGCCGGCAAGATTTTACGCAAAAAAGGTCGCACCGTGATTGTGGATGTTCGAGGTAAAAGCGTGCAGCAAGGTGATAAACTTTCTGTTTTCTTCCGCGGAAAAAAGCGTGGTGTTCTGCGCGTAAGTAAAATCAATCGCAGCGGCAGCAAGGCCATGGCAAAAGTTATCATGGGCAAAGCTAATAAGGGCTGGATGGCAGAGTTAGAAAACGAAATGATGTATGAACCGCAACAAGCAGCTAGTAAAAAAAGAGATGCTGGTAAAAAAATGCATTGGGGGGCCATGTTTGGAATATCCCAAGATAGCGCCAGCGTCAGTACCCTTGAAGAGGATCTTAGCGGAAGCGGCTTAAGCCTTTTAGGCACTTTGGATTATGGCTTTACCAGTAGCATACAATTGCGTGCTAAAGCCGGTTTAAAACAGTTTAAAACCGAAGGCACCACCAGTACCTCCAATTGTTCGGGAGAATCTAACTGCGTTCTGGATATTAATTATTTAAATTTTGAGGGAATGGGACAGTACTACTTGAACGATTCACGTTACGCATTTTGGTTAGGTGCAGGAGCTGTTATTTCCCACCCCATCTCGGATGATACAAATGTCGTTGACAGTGACACCATCGAAACCACAAGCGGTTTTCAATTGGGCGGCGGAGTTGATATTGGCATGCAAAAGGGTGCTTATATTCCTGTAGAAATCTCGTATGTAATGATGAATACCTCAGATGATGTAGAGCCCAGTTATTTAAGTATTACTTTTGGCTATATGTTTTAACCCATTACCAATTGTGAGATCAGTTGGCGAATAGAATTGAGCATACGTCGTTTATGCTCGGTAAACTGGATACCATATTTTTTACCACCATCGGACCAAACCACTTTACCCTTCACTTCTACTTCGCCACTACCATCAGGTTTTTGAATGCACATAGTTACAACAGAGCCACTATTGATTAGCTCATCCACATCAATGCCGGCTCCGCCAAGTGATAAAGACTCCATGGCACCAACCAATTCCTTATTACCAACTTTCACTTTCATATTGGATTGCACTTCAAATCGCTCGTATTGGCGTCTATAAGTATCTTGTCTAAGAACAAATAAAATCACTAACGGCAATAAAAGTAGACCTAGCAAAACCATACTACCAAAGCCCTTACCATTACTTCCGCCTTTGCCCAACTTTGATACCATTCCACAACCGCCTGCGGATGTTTCAGCTGAGGCTGGACCACGATCAAACGCCGAATAATTGACCGAGTAACTTGGTTGCGACGAGGCAACACTGACCCCCTGAGAGGTTAAGACAGCACCATTGGCATTCAAACGTTTGCCAGAAATTGTATAGTTACTTAAAGAAGAAATATTATTGGAAGCATCAGTAATCACTTCTTTTAACTGAAAGGAATTCATCGAAGGCTGCTCTCTTAAAATCATGGCGGCAACCCCAGATACAAAAGGAGCTGCCATGGAAGTGCCACTCATATAAGTATAGAAATTACCCGGATAAGTGGAATAAATAGCGGAGCCTGGTGCCGCCATATGCACCGTGCTCGAACCATAATTTGAAAAATATGAGATCTGGTCATTGGATTGGGTCGAGGCCACACTTATCACATTAGGCGCATCATAGTTTGCAGGAAACATGGGGTAAACATCATTATTGGAAGCCGCGTTTCCTGCAGCGGCTACCACAGGTATACTACGGTTGTAGGCATACGCAATGGCATCATGAAGTGATCTTGAGTAGGAACCGCCACCCCAAGAATTATTTAAAACCGATGCGCCATTGTTGATGGCATAATAGATTCCCTTAATCGCATCAGAAGTGGTACCATTGCCATCTGCACCTAAAAATTTAACTGCCATGATTCTTACGCGCGATTCATAACCATCAGCACAATCTCCTCCACTCGGAGCCACCTCAGGTGACGCAAGAATGTCTTGAGTAGCACCTAACGCAATTCCTGCCACATGGGTTCCATGTCCATCATCATCATAGGGAGCACCATCATTGTTGTAAAAATCATAACCATGAATATCGTCAACATATCCATTGCCATCGTCATCAACTCCAGCGCTACCATTTTTCTCTAAAGTATTCTCCCACATCGCACACCAGCGAGTAAATGCCGTATGGGTATAATCGACACCCGTATCAATCACTGCAATAATAGGTCTTACCGAAGTATCGCTTAAGTTGTCCCATGCCTCATCGGCTTGTATGGGAGCAGAGGTCTGCGAGAAGCTGCCATCAATTGTGGAGCTCGCAAGGGATGAAAACTCCAGCTCTGTAAGCAACTCCCCTCGCACACCCACTTGCTCGGTTTTACTAACTATATAATTGGGTTCTACATATTCTACGCTAGGGTCATTGGCCATTTCTGCAATCATCTCATCCACAGACTGCCCCGCTGCGGCTTTGTAATGGTGCATTTTCATGGAAGTCCATGCCCCCTTCATTCTTACCTTGGCTTTCGAAGACAGGCGCTTGTTAAAACTCGACATGGTGGTCTTTGAGGTTTGGTTCTTAAACTTCACAATAACTTCACCTGGCACATAATTTTGCGCCATAAGAAAAGATGAATATAGTATGGTGAGAAAGACCAAAAAATACCCCTTGCTTGACCTAAGTCTTATCGGCTTTGGTCCAGGGAACTTGAGATATTTTTTCCTGCCTAATCTTATTAGATTTCTTCTGACAAGTTTTTTCGAATGATTATGATACGTTTTGGGGGTGTATCAATTTGAGAAAAGATTATGATTTTTCTTTGCTTTACTCTCTGTAAAAGGCTCGAAAAAATAGATCTATGCTTTGGTGGATACTCGCTTATTTTACTTATTCCTATTTTTTGCATAGCCACCTGGAGTCCTATTGGGCCTATTCCTCCTACCTTATTGATATTCTATTTGTTATTGGCTTTGCTTTAATTTTCCATATACGGCCGCATTTCCGTATAGCCTACTCCTGGCAACATCTTCTTGCCATTGCACTTGGTGCACTACTTTGTTTTGTCATATTTTTTACACCGAGCATTCAATCACCAATGATTATGGACCAGTGGCAAAGTATATTGCTGCTTTGCTTATTTGGCCCCCTACTTGAAGAACTTCTATACCGCTTTATGTTGATGGAATCCTTATTACGTTTGCAGTTTTCTAAAAAAATAGTGGTACTTGTATCTGCCCTAGCCTTTGCGGCAAGCCACCTCAAAGCTTACGGCCTTGTTAGTCCGAATTATGAGACTTTTATATTATTCCAAGGAGCCTATACCTTTATGCTAGGTCTTTGGTGGGCCAATGAATATTGTAAAACGCGCAACCTCTATCACGTTACAATTCTGCATATACTATTTAACTTTGGCTATTGGCTAACTACTTACTATGGTTTCGGCGTTTAATTTTTTTAACAAATCACGATTGTTATGCTTCAAAGCACCTTGCTCCAAAATATAATATTTATGGGCATAGACCTGCTTCAACTTGGCCTTTTCTGCCAAACTAAGATGTTTCGAGTTCATAAATGGTTTCATGGCCTTTAAGCGCCAAAAGTCCATGGCGTAATACTTTCTTGAAAGTTGATCATCATGACCGCCATACTTTTTAATACAAGGAGCATCGATAAAACCTACCGAGTGCTTTTCTAAAATACGCAGCCACATTTCGTAATCTTCACAGACCGGAAAATCCTCTCGAAACAAACCAATTTCATCAAAAATATCTTTGTGGATCAAAATGCTGGATGGGCTCATCAAACAAAGCTCTAGACTTTGCATAAATATACGCCCCCCCATTTTTTTGTGCTTTTTATGGGGATTCACTCTTACCCCATTACGTATCCATATCTCTTCGGTATGCAAAACTCGGCAATCTGGATGGGCAATCAAATACTCATCTTGTTTGTCTAGTTTTCCTTTTAACCACTCATCATCCGAGTCCAAAAAAGCAATCCACTGACTACGAGCACAACGTATCCCCGTATTTCTGGCTGCCGATACTCCTTGATTTTCTGTACGAAAGTATACAATCCTAGGATCTTTGCTTCTTTTGCGCTCCACCAAATCTCCGGTACCATCGGTAGAGCCATCGTCAATGATGATCAATTCTAAATCATGAAAACTTTGTTGCAAAACTGAATCGATGGCTCGTTCTATGGTGTGGGCACGATTGTAAGTGGGGATAATTACCGAAACAAAATCAAGCATGAACAATTGCCTCCGAGTAACCTTGCTCTCGCCACCTTTTTTCAATTTCCGCTAAAGTCTCTTTTGTCACATTTTTGTTGATGGACTTTACCACACCCTCCAACTGCTCGATATTTCGAGCTCCAACTAGGGGCAAGTCGATAAAATCGTATTTGTTACGAGAAAAATGCAAAGCAAAATCGAGGAGATTTAAATCATAGTCGAACAAAATACTTTTTAGTTTTTTGACTAATTCAAATTTGGGGTAGTGATTTTGGTTTTTCCACCAAGGCGCCCAAGAGCGGCAATCCTCATCATCAAATTGCCTCGTTTCATCTACTCGGCCTGTTAAAATGCCTTTGTCCAGTGTAGCATAACCCATTTTCCAAATCTTACGTTCCCCTAAAAACTCGTATCGCTTGGCGGTTTCAAAATAGGAGAAGGCATTCCAAGAATCTTGAATGGCTTCTATCGAGCATACCTCTTCTGCCCTTTGAAAGTCTTCGGCAAACGTATTGCAAAGACCGATATGCCGTATGTCGCCTTTTTCTTTTCTTCTGGCTAAGACCTCCATAGCACTACGAATATCATTTCTAGGGTCCGGCCAATGAATCATATACAAGTCAATGGAGTCGCCAGCTAGATCTTGCAAGGATTGATCTAGCATTTTTTCGACCACATCGGGAGCATTGCATTTATCTACGCGCCGGTTTCGATCCCATGTCACCCCTGCTTTTGAGACAATGAAAGCATCACCGCGAACTTCCTTCAAAGCTTTTGCCAAACGCTTCTCTGAGAGACCAAAACCGTATATTGGTGCGGTATCAAATACGCGAAAGCCCAGCTCGAAAGCCTTTTGCACCAAGCGGATCGCATCCTGCTCAGAAATCTTTCCAAATCCATAGCCTCGCCCCTCTCCACTTATGGAGGCTGCGCCAAAGCCTAAAGGAAAATCCGGAAAATCTTGCATATTTAGGAATTAGCACAAAAAAAATCAGGAAACACTGCATTTTCCGACAAAAATGGCATATAGAGGAGGCATGAAAGCTCTAATTTTTGCGCACCGTATGGAAGCCATTGCTTTTTTGGATCATTTGCAACCACGAAGCTGCGAAAAGAACATCTATCGAAGTGATGATCTTTTCATCACCTACAGTGGTGAGGGGCTGTTTTCAGCCCTCTATCATATACAAAACCTATTGCTGCAATATCCAGAAATTGAAGAGGTTTGGAACTACGGCCTTGCCGCCTCTTTGAATGGGCAGCAAGAGCTGCATACTATTCAAAGCATCGGCAATATCTACCGCCAAAAAGATCAAGAAAATATGGATTTTCAAAGCTTTGCTCTCAGTGGAGAAATGGATTTGGTAACAAGTATTGACCGTGTTAATGACGCAAAAACCAAGACCTACCTCTCGCGCTTTGCCAGCTTGGTGGACCGAGAAGCCTGGGCCTATGCCTACGCATGCCAGAGAACTCATAAAACGTTTCGGGCTTTTAAATTGGTATCCGACTTTGCAGAAGATCTTGAATGTAGCCAAATTCGCTCGCGTGCAGAGGCGCTTTCATTGATGATGTGGGAAGACTATTTACAGCGTCATTCCAATCCTAGTTTGCCGGCCAAAACTATCTCACTGCCAAAAGGATTTTATTTTACCGCAAGCCTTGCGCACCGCTATCGTGAATTAAATAAAAAATTACAAAAAAAACGAGGTTGCAACAGCGAAGAGCTATTATGCAGTTTAGAAACTAAGAAAATCTTAGAGCTAAAAATATTACCCAAGGAAAAAACAAAAATCTTGTTAGAAAAAATGGAAGAAGCTCTTGATCCCGATTTTTTTACATTCAAAAAAAAGCTGCAAGCTAACCTTACCCCATGGAAAGAACAAGAAATTTACTTTGATTTCGGCCCTTATCTAGAGCCCAACGAGGGGCAATTACAGATGCGCTTTCAGAACGACAAAGACTTCTTAACAAAGCTACAACGCTTACAAAACATGAAACCTTCTAGCATTTTTCCGGACCCCAATGAAAGTTAATAAAATTTTTGTCGAAGAAAATTTGCAGGGACATGAAAGTGTTTCTAGGTTTTGTGAGTCCTTCCCCAAGGCGGAACTACATATTATCGACCAATATGAAAACTACTTTCAAAAAGTAAAAAAACCTTATCTGCAAAAACACAATAACAATTCCATATTTTTAGCAGAAAAACGCGGGAACTTGGTGAAGGCAGCCCCGGACGCCTATGGACTTAGTGGTGAGCCTCACTATTATTATATTCATGCCTATAATTGTATGTATGAATGCCAGTACTGTTACCTTCAAGGCTACTTTCAGTCGCCCGACTTGGTATTTTTTCTCAATCATGAAGACATTGTTGAATCGATTCGCAGAACTTACAGCGAGCATCCCGAAGGTCGTATGTGGTTTCACGCCGGAGAGTTCTCTGATTCTTTGGCACTCTCGCACCTAAGCAAGGAACTGCCAATATACTTTCGTGCTTTTCAAGAGTTACCGCGCGCTTACCTAGAATTAAGAACCAAGTCTGCTAACACAAAGGAACTAGAGAAACTCGATCCGCTAGAAAACATTATCGTAAGTTTTTCTTTCTCCTCGCATACTGCCGCCAAAAAATACGACTTAAAAACAGCAAGCATTTCGGCTCGTATCCAAGCCATGTACCGTCTTTATACGAAAGGTTACCGATTGGCATTGCACTTGGACCCTATTATAGATTCTCCCAACCTTTTTTCTGACTACCAACAGGCTCTAAAAGAACTTTTTGAGAAAATACCAGCGAATTACTTTTCTTACATCTCCCTAGGAGTTGTGCGTTTTACCAAAGATGTTTTCGAACAAACAGCTCGCAACTACCCTGAAAGCGATATGTTGGCGGCAAACTTTGTAAAATCCTTTGATAACAAAGTTCGCTACTCCAAACCCCTAAGAGATAAGATACTGTATAATATGCGCGACATGATTCTTCGCATGGGAATCACGAAAGAAAAAATCTACCTCTGTATGGAAGATTAGTTCTTAGCAGCCAATTCTTGAATCCTATGAATTCTTTGAATTACCGGCGGATGTGTATATTCAAAAAACACCTTCCAGGGATGTGGATTTAGATTGGCTAAGGAATCCACACTTAACTTTTTTAAAGCCTCTGCCAAGTCCAAAGGCTTATTGTATGTATCCGCTGCAAATTGATCCGCTTCAAATTCATACTTGCGGCTCATATGCAGAGACAATAATGAAACCAACGAAGAAATCGGCGAATAAATCATACCAAAAATGATTAGTGACATATAAACACTAGGCTCACTCAAATGAAAATCTGCGGCCATAGCTTGATTGTTCATAACCAGAGATAAGAGGTAGAACATAATTCCGCTGCTCATTATCCCGACGAACAATTGTTTATGTATGTGTTTCAATTTGAAGTGGCCAATTTCATGAGCTAATACGGCAACCAACTCAGAAGTGGAATGCTTATTCACAAGTGTATCAAACAAGACGACCCGGCGCAATTTACCAAAACCTGTAAAGTATGCATTGGCCTTAGTAGATCTCTTCGATCCATCCATAGTAAATACACCACTTAGATCAAAGTTTTGCGATTTTGCATAATCCTCAATTTCTTTTTTTAGCTCCCCATCTTTAAGCGGCTCAAATTTATTAAATAGTGGCATGATAACTACTGGAGCAAGACTAACTAAGAATATTTGTATAATCGTCAATGCAATCCAACAGTACAGCCAAGCCCATTCTCCCATACTAGCAAAAAACCATAAAATCATTGCCAAGATAAGACCACCAATAACGGAGCCTAAAATTAAGGCCAAGACTTGGTCTTTCACAAAGGTTTTTACATCGGTCTTATTAAAACCAAATTTTTCTTCGATCACGAAAGTATGGTAGATTTGAAAAGGTAGTCCTATTAGCCAAACGGCACCACCCAATACAGCAAAGAAAGACAGGCCACGCCATAGATCTGAATCTATCTGAGCCCGAAGATAATTGTCTAGTAAGGCAAATCCGTCAGCAAACAGAAAAATTAGAGTAATTAGCAGCATGAACGCCGATTGCTTCATGGAAAAACCCGTGTTGGTTTTTAAGTAATCCTGCGATTTTTTGTATTTGTCTTCATCGTAGTAACCATCAAATTCTTTTGGAATATTATGACTAAGGTTTTTCAAGTTTAGGGCATCCACCAAGGTAGATAAGAAAAAATCAAACAAAAGAATAGCAATTACTATAGTAAACCACATATTAATTCCTCACGATCCAATGCCATTGAAGGTACTGATCCAGCTTATCAGCGCTGATTTGCTTACCCTCTGTAGCAAATTCGCGCATTTCATTAAAATCATTCTCACTCATTTGATATACCTGCTTTTCTCCATCCTCGCAAAAAGTAATAAAAAAAGCAATTTCCTTAGGAGCAAGACTCTTGTCTACTTCAATAGGCAAGGACCTTAGATCTGCCAGATTGATTGCATGGAACTTCATCGAAGGGTGAAGCGCCAAATTATCACCCTGCCCATAATAGTGCTGAGGATAAGTTGAAATCGATTTATTTAATTCGATTTCGAAATCCAAGGCAGCATCTACACTAAGCTGCTGCAAACGATCGGCTAAGAAGTCTCGACATCCGTCGTCTTGCTGAAGGAAATCTAGTAAATCCACCTTATGCAAGTGATGGGGCGCTAGGCTGCGCACACCCTGCTCCAGCAGACGGTAGCTCTTTCCGTATGAATCGTGCCACTGGTAACCAAGCGCAAAGAAATCGTGGCTTTTGGGCAAAACAAATTCTTTTTCCAATTCATTATAAAGGTCCACCAAAGCATCCCAACTTTTATTTGTAGCAAGGGCCTTCATATCATCTATAGAATTTGACATGGATTCATCACATAGCGCCCCTAGTTCTGTTAAACGATACAACAAATCCAAAGCCACCCAATCCTCCCGCTTCTGTTGGTATAGCCTTGGACGCTTTCCTTCAGATAAGGCCAGATGAATCATTTCTACCTTTTCGATAAAGGCCTCTAACGTCGGTGTCCACTGTGAATTATCAGGATAATATTGCATATAATCCTGAAAATCCTGCGAATTCAATCGGTAAAGATTGTACTTCGCATAGTTTTGCGCATCTTTAGCCAGGTCTAAATTCATATAAGGGGCCAAAGATATTGACCGCCGACAAATGGAATCCTTAATCGCGTTGATTTGCAATGCAAAAAACTGCAAACCTAGCTCTTTAAACTTCTCATCCCTAGGACTTGCTTCACTTATGGCAGCAACTTTCTCGCATTCATGACAATAAGACGATGGCAAGAAGGCATAATCTTTATGTCTACTACATTTAGCAGATCGAATTTCGTCATAAAAATAATATTGTGTTACCGGTAAAACTTCTGCCAACCAATTGGCAATGGTGTGAAAAAACAAATCCTGACCGGGCTGCCAACAAAAACCCACTAACTTATGCAATAGCTCATGGGTTCCCCACTTTGAAGATTGCCCCGGGTGAAAACTAGCTAAGACAGAATCATTACGAAAAGCCTGATAGGTATTTTCTTGTAAAATGCCGGCTTGCCACTTCGCCACACCCACGGCTGGTTGTTGCAAATACCAATGCCCTGGCGGCTCCAATTGATAGCGATACTCGTAATGATAACAAAACAAATTTTCCTGCTCGGCCCAGGTCCCAATAGCTTGGGCAACGGGAGAGCGCTGGATATCTCTTGGATCGAGGTTCAATCTTGATGCAGTATTTTCAGTCACAGGTTTTTTCCTACTCATTTGTACAAAACAACATTATGATTTTAGCATGACTAAAAAAAAGTGGAAGCGATTCCTTGTTAAAATTGGCTCTTCTTGCTGGCAAGACGCAAAACAGGTGGAAAAAATCTGTCTAGAAGTAGCCGAACTGAGTGAATCCGGCCATGAAATCATCCTTGTTTCCTCTGGTGCCATTCACCTGGGGCAAAAAATTTTAAATTCTGGTCCACACAACCATATCCACCGCAAACAAGCTGCAGCCGCCCTTGGGCAACCTCGTCTAATGCATATGTACCAAGATTTTTTTGCAAAGAAAAATAAAGAGGTCGCCCAAGTACTCTTGACCCATCAGGATATGAATCGAACATCTAGCTATCACAACCTGCAATCCTGCCTGGAATCTCTTTTGTCCCATGGGATCATTCCCATCATTAACGAGAACGACTCCGTTAGTTTCGAAGAGATCACCTTGGGTGACAACGATCACTTGGCTGCCCGTATAGCGATGATGCTGGAGGTGGACCTGGCCATTTACCTCACACAAAGTGATGGAGTGCTACTTGAGGATGGTAGTTATTTAAAAAGAACTAGTGACCTACAAGAAATACGCAAAATCAAACGCATGCAAAAATCCCAAAGCGGTACTGGAGGCATGCAGTCCAAGTTAGAAGCTATTGCCAAAATACATGCAGTGAACATTCCCGCCGTAATAGCAAGCTTCCATGGCAAGAGCCCACTTTTTCATGTATTGAATGATTCCGGTGGCTCCTGGTTTGAGTGCAAAACAACAAAAGCAAAAAACCAGCACAGAAAAATCATTTCCCAAGCAAAAAAAGGAGCCTTTGTTAGTATCGACCAAGGCGCCCATATAGCTCTAAAAAAGAATGCCTCCTTATTGCCCTCAGGCATAACAAAAGTGGCTGGCAATTTTCAACGTGGAGATTGTATTGGCATCAAATACGGAAGAATCATTGTGGGATATGGTATTAGCGAGTACTCTGCGGTCGAGGTAAAAAAAATTCAAGGTCTAAAATCAACAGACATTTCTACGAAGTTGGGATATCATGTCTCCAACGTAGTCATTCATAAAAACTATTTAGCTATGGGCAAGAAAACATGAACTTAACAGAAAGAGCGATTTTAGCAAAAGCTGATTTGAATAAACTTTGGCAAACCAGTGAAGAGGAGCGCAATGCTGTTTTAATAAGACTTGCCAATTTGTTGATAGAAAACAAAGAGCAAATCCTTGCTGCCAATCAGCAGGATGTTAAGACGGCAAAGACAGCTGACTATGGTGCTGCTTTTGTTGATCGACTTACTTTAGATGAAAAGCGTCTGCAAGGTCTGGCTGATGCGGTTTTGGGGATCGCCAAACAGCCGCAGGTAGTTTTTCAATTCGAAGAAGAACACAAGCGTGCGGACGGACTGATTATTAAAAAGCAGAGAATCCCCATTGGCTTGATCGGCATTATCTTTGAATCTCGCCCTAATGTCATTTTGGACTGCTTTGCTCTTGGTTTAAAATCCGCTAATGGCATGTTTTTAAAAGGCGGCAAGGAAGCAAAAGAAACCAATCAAATATTTATGGACCTAGCACATGAGGCATTGGGCAAGAGTATACCTGACACTCTTTTTCAATTGCTACTAGATAAAGAAGCCGCACAAGAAATGCTCCAGCTCAAGGATCAGATGGATCTTATTATTCCGCGTGGAAGTGAAAAGCTGATTCAGTACGTTAAAGACAACTCCAAAGTTCCTGTTATTTGCCATGCACAAGGACTTTGCCATATGTATGTTGATGATAGCGTGGACGCTTCCGAGATGATTGCCTTGGTAATGAACTCTAAGATGCAACGAACTGGTGTCTGCAACGCATTGGAAACTTTACTTTTAGATAGCAAAATATCATTGGCTGACAAAGACCAATTGTTTCACAAGCTAGATGAGGCAGGTTGTGAACTACGTTTGGATGAGAAATTATCCGGCCAGTTCCCTCGTTACAAGAAGGCCACAACAGAAGATTGGCGAACCGAATATTTGGATGCAATCTTGTCTGTCAAAGAGGTTGCGGACGTTCGTGCTGCCATCTCTCATATTCAGTTTTACGGCAGCCATCATACTGAGGCCATCGTTTCCAAGCGCCCAGAAAGCATTGAATTGTTTTTAAACCAAGTAGACGCATCTTGTATCGCTATCAATGCCTCCACCCGTTTCAATGATGGCGGTGAGTTGGGCCTTGGTGCAGAAGTAGGCATATCTACTACCAAAATACACGCTTATGGTCCCATGGGAGCAAGGGACCTTACCACAACTCGCTATTGTGTTGAAGGTAAGGGGCATGTACGTTAATTATATAAAAAAAGGAAGCATCATGGAGCGTAATATTATTATTGATCAAAGTGTGGCCATACTAGTGGATGGCAACAATATAGAAATCAGCATTCACACAGTAACGGAAAATGAAGCCGCTATGGTAAACTTTGACACTCTTGTGCCTAGACTACTAGATAACCGAGCTTTAAACCGCCTTATCTACTTTCGAGAGGGCAAACACATTTCTTCCAAACTTGCAGAGCGCTTGCACAATATGTTTCATGGCTCCGTTGTTCCCTGTCATAAATCCGCCGACATCCCGTTAACCATTAAAGCCTCGCAGCTTGCTACCAAAGTAGATACCATTGTGATCATGTCTGGTGACTCTGATTATGTGGAATTGGTTCGCCATCTTAAGGCTGAAGGAGTTCGTGTGGAAATCGCAGCTGTAGAGCAAACTACTGCCGCAATTTTGAAAGATGAAGCGGATTACTTTCACCCGTTAACGGATGAGGATTGGTTTATCTACAGCGGCAAGGGCGCGAAACAATCGAAAAAGAAATCTCGCAGCCGAAGATAAAAAAAAGGGGCCTAAAGCCCCTCAAGCATTATTCCAAACTCGCGGTTTTATTGTTAGGCTCTACTGGTTTACAAGAAAAGCCCTTGGCCTCAATGTTTTCTTTAATATTACTTAGTATTTTCGGGCATAGCTCCTGCGTTGCTTGCGCCCACGCCACTTCTTGCTGCTCGCCCCATTTGGTGTAATGCACTTCGCACCTTTTGGTCTTATAGGGATTGTCCAAAGTAGTGCGGTGGATTTGTACCAAGCGCTTGTCTTCTCCAACATCACAAACGATGGCCTCCTTCTCAACATTTTCTGCTTTCTCAATTTTTTTCGTATTTTTAGTCTCGACGGATTTCTCTGGCTTTTTGGCATTCTGTGCACAAGCGGCAAAGAATGAACATACACCTAATATAGCTAATTTCTTTAAAATTCTCATTTGACCCCCTTTAGCGTCCAACCATCTAGTATGCAGAATCGGTGCCGTAATGAAAGGCGATTCATTTGCTTCTGAGCCAAAGTCTCTTTGCAGCTGTATAAAATATGTTCGCTGAATGATGCGATTTTAGGGGGGGTGTAAAAATCCTAACAGCTGACTGACATTTTGCTTTTATACGAAAAGGTGCAATCGCTAAACAGCTGAATTCACTTGTACTCAACTGGCATGCCCGCTGCATATAAAATTATTGGAGGAGAAAAATGAAAAAATTAATCTTTATCATCATTACTTTACTAGGGCAGGCTCTTTTCGCCCAGAGCGAATCGAGAACCTTGGTAATGGAAAAGGTCCACCCTACTTTTGGCGATAGTTTTTTGGCCATAATCAACCCAGAAAGCTTTGCGGTAAGCCCAGTAAACTTTTATGATGGACAACTTACCAAGCACTTAATGGATGCAAAAACCAATAAAATCTACTGTAAGGCCACTTATCGAAATTCCAGAAACTTAGTAAACTTTCCCATTATAAGCGTAGAAAAGGTAGAGGTTTGTGTGAGCCAAGAGGGGCAAATTCTGGTTAAAAACTACGGCGATAACAAAAGCGAAAAAGACATCCTTAAAGATGCAGCAGAATTATTAATGCAAATTGAGCCGATGAGTGATGGGACCATCTATGAACATAGCAGCCCCGCTGGCTTATCGAGCGCAACAAAATACGAAGAAGGTGGCACGATCTTTAGCCGCATCAAAGGCGCCCAATAAATTTCGCCCCCCGTATCGCGTCCAACTTTTGGTACAAAGCTGACCAGTCATCTTGATCTGCTATGCTCGCCCATATACTTTCAATTTCATCGATATAAAGCGAGCAGGCACTATCCTTTTCAAAATACTCATGCTGGAGCTGTTCAGCATTTGCCAGCTCGAAAACCTTAATTTGATTAAAAAAGTCGTTAAACAATGGGCCTGTATAATAGCTACCTCTTGGACCCGTCATGGCCTTATAGCTACGGGCCTCTCCTCCAAACCAATCAAAGAAAAAATCCTCAAAAGGAACTTTGCTTTCTGCCATAAACTCAAAAGTCTTGGTGAACAACTTGTTGTTTTCCAACAAATTGATGGGTTTTAAGTTTAATCGAGCTAAAAAGCATGTCATCAAGTGGGAGGAGAAGTATTTCGGATAATTTTTTAATCCATCAAAGCTTTCTTTTGGATCATCATAAAAATGCGAAAAGCAAAGAGCCAATTGCTGCAAGTTCCAATAAATAATATTGGGTTGATTGCCATATGCATAAAGCCCTTCATGATCGAAGTAAGCGGCTACAAAATGCGCATCATAATGGGGTAAAAAGCGGAAGGGACCATAATCAAAGGACTCCCCTGTGATATTAATATTGTCGGTATTTAATACACCATGCACAAAACCTGCTAGCATCCATTCGGCACATGTTTTCGCGCAGGATTCGGTAACCCGATCTAGAAACTTCTCAACTTTTTCTCTACCTTCGAAATTTTGCAGATCTGGATAATAGTGCCGGCAACAATAATTCAATAATTTTTCAATATTGTCCTGCTCACCTAGGTAAACCAAACGCTGAAATGTACCAATACGTATATGCGAGTGTGACAAACGACATAAGACTGCGGAGCGAGTAGGAGATGGCTCATCATTTCTGCTAAGCTGCTCACCTGTTTCAATTAACGAAAAGGTTTTGGAAGTATTCACCCCTTGTGCACTAAGATATTCCGTGGCCAAAATCTCTCTTGCTCCACCTTTTAAAGTAAGGCGCCCATCCCCCCTACGGGAATACGGAGTTTGCCCGCTTCCTTTGGTCCCAATATCCAAGAGTTTGTCCTTATGCATGAATTGCGCAAATAAAAAGCCACGCCCATCTCCAAGCTCCGGATTGTAGTGCTGAAATTGGTGACCATGATAGCGCAAAGCTAGACAGTCTTGTAAACTTCCAGCAAATGCTTGAAAGTTGGCAAAGTGCTGCAGCCACAGATTCTCTTCACATGAAATCCCTAGTTTTTCTGCCCACTTTTGATTTTGATAACGAATGATTTTCTTTGGAAATACAGCAGGCTCTACCACATCGTAAAATTCTTCACCTAATTCTGTGATAGCAGAGCTAGTATTCATGTAAGCCTCCTAAGGGAAGCAAAATAAAAACCATCGTAGCCCTCTATATCGGGCCGCAAAGTCTTTTCAGCAAGCAATTCAAAGTTTTTATGCTGACTTAAAAAATCCTGTACTTGTCTTTGGTTTTCGCTGGGCAAAATAGAACAGGTAGCATAGACCATTCGCCCACCAACTTTTAACATTTGACTATAATCTCGCAAAAGCTTTTTTTGCAGGTCTTGTAGCTCCAACAAGCGCTCCGGTTTTAGTTTCCACTTGCTATCGGGGTTACGGCGCAATACGCCCAAACCCGAACAAGGCACGTCCAAAAGTAGAGCATCCGCCGAATTCACTAAGCGCTTGATGGTTTTTGTGCCCTCGATAAGACGGGTTTCGATGATATCGATGCCCGCCCGTTTGGCCCGTTTGCGCAATTGTTCGAGTTTGTTGGTATGCACATCCAAAGCTAGAATCTTCCCTTTATTTTGCATAAGAGCTGCCAAGTGCAAAGATTTCCCTCCAGCACCGGCACAAGCATCAATCACCCGCATACCTGCTTGAACTCTTAATTGCGGAGCTACCATTTGCGAGGCCATATCCTGCACCTCAAAGAAACCAGACTGAAAAGCTTTTGAGCGAAAAACGTTTTTCTTTGATGGTATGACAATTCCCTCTTCATTATCGGCCACAGTCAAAGCATCTGCAAAACCTTCTTCATGCAACTTACGAAGAAGACTTTGCCTATCAATTTTCAAAGTATTGCACCTTAGATACAATTGGTTCGTTTGGTTTAAAGCTTGGCATATTGACGGCCATTCATCACCTAGCTCTTTCTCGGCAAGTTGAAAGAGCCAATCTGGATAGGACTCTTGTAGAGCCAAGGCTTTATTAGCTTCTATTCTTTGCTCCACCGCAGCTCTATCAATTTCACCTAGATGGCTTTCTTGTTTTGCCCAAAACCACCAGATGTAAAATAATTTTTCTAGACTTTCGAGCTCCGTGCAGGGCTCTTTAGCGTTTAAATACCAAAGATAGCGCCAATGACGAACCATTTCGTATACCGCTTCCGCGACAAATCTGCGGTCTCTAGCTCCCCATTTGCGCTGGCGTTTAAAGTGGTATTCAATCACTTTATCGGCGTAAAAACCTTTTTGAAAAATGTCTTGCAGACACAATCCAATCGCGTTCACAAGATTTTTGTGAATTTTCGTCGGCATCAAAACTCAAAGACGGTGCCGGCAGCTATATAAGTGCCAGAAAATTGGCCTGTAGATGTTAAGAAAACATGATTATTTAATCCTACCTCAAACATGAAGCCCACATTTTCAATTACATTGAAAAAACGCGCTCCCGCAAGGATGGTATAATCAAAAGATAATTTGGATTCATCGTCCGTTTGATCAAGAAAAACACCCAGGCCAATGCCGCCGCCAAAATACAAGGGAAAATCGCTGCGGGCATCGGGAAACGAGAATATCGGCATCAAAGAAAGTTTCGTCGTGTCACTACCATTGATTTCTACGATATCAAATGCCGCCCGAAACATTAGGTCCGAGGAATAGGACCACTCTCCCAAACGATAGGTCACGCCCAAATTGTACTTTCCCTCATTATCCGGGCTTTTCACTCCCCAATTATGAATGTCACTATCTACGTAAGGAGCGATGTGAAGAGCCAAAAAGCGATCTTCACCGCCTCCCCAAATGGATGGGCCAGTAGCTTTTTTCTGTGCACGGATGTATTCATCGGCAGCCTTTTTACCCGTAGGAATCTGCTTGGTCTCGGAGGGCTGGCCTCTATCGTCCACCAAGACTTTCTGCCCATGTGCGACGCTTACCGAAATAAAAACAACAATGAAAGAAAGAAATGTCGCTCGCATAAATACCTCTTTAATCTTGACCACTAGTAGAAAAGGCCATAAATTCGCTCCAATATAACACTAAATATGGCGGTATAGTCAATGAAATGCCCTAAATGCGGAAATTTTGATAACAAAGTTTTAGACACCCGTGTGCAATCCGATGGTGATATCATTCGTCGACGCCGGGAGTGCAACGAGTGTTTTTACCGCTTTACCACGCAGGAGTCTTTACTGCGTGTTTTTCCCGCAGTTATAAAAAAAGATGGACGCAAAGAATCTTTTAGCAAGCTCAAACTTCTGACAGGGATGCAGGCCGCCTGTCAAAAACGCCCCATTTCTTTGGCACAGATGGAACAGCTTGTAGAAACCATTGTGAAAGATGTACTGGAGCACCCTAGCAAAGAAGTAAGCAGTGATGAGCTCGGGAAAATGGTCATGAATCAATTAAAGTATTTAGATGATGTGGCCTTTGTTCGCTTTGCCAGTGTTTATCGAAACTTCGATGATATTAAAGAGTTTATTGAAACACTTCAAAAAGAAGAGGGGGATAAAACTAAGGACACGGCCACTGCGCCTGAAGCTTCCATTTAAGGAGTATGTACATGGGTGTGCGCCGTAAATCTCGCGAATTAGCTCTACAAATATTATTTCAAGAAAACTTTAATCCTGACATTAATATGGAGCAATCCTTAGCTTTATATCGAGAGAGCTTCGACACTTCTCCTGAAGTATGGGAATATACAAAAATTTTGGTGCGAGGTGTTCGCGATCATATTGCCGAGATTGATCAATGCATCCAAGCCTATTCTCCAAATTGGAAATTGCAGCGAATGGCCGTTGTGGACAAGAGCCTGCTACGGATCGCTTGCTTTGAAATTAAATTTTTAGATCGCGACGTGCCACCAAAAGTGGTTATCAATGAAGCTATCGAAATTGGACGAAAGTATTCCAGTGAAGACTCCCCGTCCTTTTTAAATGCTATTTTAGATAATATTGCCAAAAACCGCTAGAACTACACACATTGCAGCAATATCCATAGGTGGACATTCCCTCTGCTAAGTCCTATGATTTTGGTATGCAAATCGAAGAGTTGCCAAACAATATGGTCTATAAAGAGGGTTCAGAATTCTGGGTGGCTGCTGACAAGGCTCATTCCTCTTGGGCACATAAATTGGATTGGTACATTAATTTTTTGATAGCCAAAGTTTCGCAAGTGAAACGCCAAGAGCTGTCGCCAGAATTGCAAACCATTCTTTCTGAAGAGCAAATTGAGGCACCCAAAAATATACATTTTGAAAAGCCAAATTTATACTTGGCCACTCGTCAATTTTTGCCAAACCAGGCACTTATGATCATACCTTATTTTGAAAACAATATTCCTTGGCTAGAAGAGCTGGAGCGTGTGTGGCTGGACTTAGGAAAACCTAGCTTGCGAGTCTTTTTGCCAAAAGGCATGCAAAAAGAAAGTTTTATCGAATTTGCAAGCAAGCACTTAGAGGGTGAGGTTACATTTGTCTGTGAAACCACTCACCCTGCCTACGCGCAGTAATTTTATATCTCAATAAGGCATGCCCAGAACCTCATAGAGGTAATTGTAAGTTAGAGCCTTGATCGTTGCAGACTGCTTGTTGTTGGCAGCCCCAGCATGCCCACCTTCTGTATTTTCATAATAATATACCTTTTGCCCCATGTCCTCTAAACGCGCCGTCATCTTACGAGCATGGCCAGGATGCACACGATCATCTTTTGTTGAGGTCCATATTAAGGCCTTCGGATACTTAGGGCTGCTTTTAATATTATGATAGGGTGAATACTTAGAGATAAATTCCCAGTCCTCATCAATGTCTGGATTGCCGTACTCCCCCATCCAAGAGTGACCAGCTAATAGCTTGTTATATCGTTTCATATCTAGTAGCGGCACAGCTATAACCACACCTGAAAATAGATCCGGTCTTTGCGTTAAAGCCACACCCGTTAGCAGACCGCCATTAGATCCGCCACGAACGGCTAGCTTGGCAGATGAACTTATTTTTTTCGCAATTAAGTCCTCTGCCACTGCATACAAATCATTAAAAGCATTTTGTCGCTTATGTCTTTGTGCAGCCTTATGCCAGCGCGGCCCATATTCCCCTCCGCCTCGGATGTTCGCCAATACAAAAACACCGCCTTTTTCTAACCATAGCTTGCCATCACTTGCCAAATAATAAGGTAAACGAGAAACCATAAAGCCGCCATAGGCGTTAATCAATGTTGGATTGCTACCGTCAAGGGGTATGTCTTTTGCCGCCACCATAAAATAGGGAATTTTCTCACCATCTTTGGATGTTGCAAAATATTGTTTCACCTCATATTTACTTGCATCGAATTTTGGCTGCAAGTCTTGCAAAAGAAAGGATTCATTGGATTTTAAATCATAGCGATACAAACTTGTAGGCCGCAAAAAGCCCTCTACCTCTAATAGTAGGTAATCATAGAAACGAGAGCTCCAAACTATGGATGTCTTTGCCATTTGCACCGGTAGCATAAGGCTTGTAGAGCTCCATTCATTGTTACTTCTTTGTAGCCGAAGTATCTTAGGCTTTACATCTTCTAAAATCTCTAAAAGCAATTGGGATTTGGTTTGCTCTAAGGAGGTAACTGCCTGTTGGCTATTAGGGCGAAATACCAATTCGGCTCGAATCTCGTCTTGCAGTATCTTTTCAACATCAATAGCAATTAGATCACCAGATAGAAATTCTACACCGCCAATAAAACCATCCTCTCTTACAGAATAAAAGGATTGCCCCTTGTAAAAGCCTTTGTATTCAAGATATTGCGGTAAATTATATTGCTTCAGAGTTTTTGTTTTTAAATTGTAGTCAAAATAATTTTCTTTGTACCAAACGGGAATTTGCACAATGGTGAGTTTATCCTCTTCATAGTGGTAATCCACATCAATAAATAAATCATCTTTGGAGGTTTCCAAGATTGTGTCTGCCTCTTGTAGTTTTTGGCCACGCCTCCATAATTTTAAAATTCGCGGGTAACCAGATTTATTTAATGAGTCTTCACCAAAATCACTTGCAACCGTGATTCTATTCTCGTCAATCCAATTCACCCAAGATTTGGCTTCTTTCAACTCGAAACCACCGCGTACAAACTCCTTTTTCTCTAAATCAAATTCTCGAACTACCACGGCATCTTTGCCTCCGCGAGATAGCTGAACCAAGGCACGGCGGGCATGTTTTTCTTCTACATGAACACCTTTATAAACCCAATTTTCATTTTCTTGTTCTGCTAGCTCGTCAATATTCAGAAGAATCTCCCAATTGCTACGATTAGCAAAAAAATCCTCTACGGGCATACGGCGCCAAAGACCTCTTTCATTTTGTTCATCTCGCCAAAAATTATAAGCCATATTTTTTCGAATACTAACGTAGGTGATTCGGTCCTTGTCATTTAAGACCTGTAAGGTAGATTCGTAGTCTTTTTGGAATTGCGGCTTCAGCTTAAAATGCCCCAGAGACTTTTGATTATGCTCTTCTGCAAATTCTAAAGCTTTTTTACCTTGAATGTCCTCTAAATACATAAATGGGTCCTTGGCACATGTATGTTGCGTTACAAAAAAACTAAAAACCAGGATCATTGGCAAAATGATTTTCATGGAGGTCCTCCCTTCAGGCTTAGTAACAAAAAATGCATACAAAGGCTACGAATTGTTAACAAGCTAACACCTGCGTAGCAAAATACGGCACCTCTCGTAATATGGGCCTCTAATGCCATTATATTGGTTCTGACAGGCCTTGAATTTGCTCTTTAAATGGTTGGAGGAAATTATGTACAAACTTTTACTTGCCCTGAGCCTAGCATTTAGCAGCCAAGCGATGGCCAGTCTTGCCTTTCAGATTGATTTTAGCTGGCAAGATCAAATCCGCGGCCAAGAGAATATGACTTACGATAGAAGCGAATATTACAATAGCTTTGGCCAAGACAGCTTTTCTTGCATCAATAAACATTTACGTAATTTGCACAACGAGGAATTGATTCAGGCCTATAACCATCATTACGAACAGACACAGAACACTTTGAACATTGGCCTAAATCTTAAAGTATCCAATACGCAACCAAACTACTGTGACTTGAATCCAGCCATTGACTGCTCCTCTACGAAAGGATTTAAGAAGCCCTCCTCGCAACTAAGCGTATCCATTAACGGAGACTTGATTCAGATGTTATCAATAGATGAGATTCATGATCACCAGGACTTTTGCGGAAGGAACTGGAAGAAAAATCAAGAAAACTTGCAACGTAGTATCTTGCATTACCTCAAAAACCAAGAGGCAAAAAATTTACTGCGTCAACGCTTGGAGAAACCAGGAGTAAAAGTTTTTTCCGAGCAGGAAGCTAGAGAAAATGCTCTTAAGAACGGCTATAATATGGATATTAGCTCTCAACAGGCACTGGAAGGAATCGTTGGTGTTTATTCTTACCCAGAAGCCAGCGATGTGGGCTTAAACGAATTTGCCGTAATTGATATTCCAAAACAAGAATCACACAACCCGGCAGCACGATAATCCATTAAGAATTAGAACAACTCTTCAGACTTCAATCCCATTCGGCGAGAAACCACCCGGACAATCTCCGCGGCGGTTTCTTCAAGAGCTCTTTCGGTAACATCAAAGACTGGCCAACGCTTGTTCTTTTTAAAGATTTCATTGGCGTACTCAATCTCATCGTGGATTTGTTGCAAAGAAGCATAATCACTACCAGGATCTTGCTGAAACTTTTCTAGACGATTGCGCCGAATTTTTGAGAGTTTTTCGCGATCAATGGTAAGGCCAATGATCTTTTTTTGGTCGACGTTTTTTAGTTCTTCTGGTAGCGGCACCCCTAAAACTAAAGGAATATTCGCCACCTTCCAGCCCTTGTGAGACAAAAAAATGGAAAGTGGGGTTTTGGAGGTACGAGAAATACCAACCAAAATAATATCTGCCTGGTTAAGCTCTCGCAAATCCTTACCATCATCGTGCTTTACAGTAAACTCGATGGCGGAAATACGCTTAAAGTAGGTGTCATCTACCACACGCAAAAGTCCAGCCTCTTTTTCACTACTAACCTTATTAAAAAAAGTATCCAACGCCTGAAACAGCGGACTTAATAAATCAATGGCAATGATCCCCTCTGCCATAGCCATATCGCGTATTTTCTTTTTTAGACTTTCGCTCACAACGGTATAAATCAGAAAACCATCTTTTTCTTTAATCTCAGATATCAAACGATCTACCTGCATTTCGGTACGCACATTTTTACAACGAATGATATTGAAATCAAATTCACTGTAATGAACTAGCGCAGCTTTGATTAGCGATGTGGCCGTTTCCCCTGTGCCGTCAGATAAAATAAAGATATGGGCTTTTTTCATTTACATACAAATGCTTTTAATAAAAATTCGTGTACTTCCTCAGCCAAATAGCGAATAATGACTTTTGGAAATTCAGAAAATAGAATAAAAGCATAATCAGCGCAAGGTCTAAATAATAAAGCATTTGCCTCTTTAGAAAAGTAGGGTAATTCCAACTGCTCAATGCTATGAAATCCCCTAGGCCCAACACGCAAAACCTGATCCATTCGACTTTCTGGAAGAATCATTTTATAAGTAGGAACTTCTTCCTTTTCTCCATGAGCAAATTTATCTACAAGCGTCCACTCATCCCCGCTTCGACGAAATAGAAGCCCCGCCTCAAAATTTTCCACCAATGCTTCAAAAGAAATTTTGGCGCGCTCTTCTTCTGTGGCATTTAGGTAAGTGATTGTACGTGTTTTTTCACTTAACTCTGAGGATGCTTCGAAATACTGCGTCCAGTCTTTTTCATTTTCCAAAAGCAAGTCTTCAATATTGTCCAATCCACTCTTAATCCACTTCTCAATTTGCAGCATGGGTTCTCTCCTTCAGACTTAATCAGTATAAAGGATCGGCGGCGAAAGTGTTTCAGGATTAAAGTAAACGGCAAGAATTCTTCTCTTATGTTTAGGAAGCTTTTTCCACATTGAAAAAAAAGGCAAAATCTTCCCAGCGCATGGGCTTAAGACTTTCGCTATGTCTAGGTACTAATCCAAGCCGTTTTGCTGCTTGAGGATATTTAAAAAGACCTCGACCGTTTTCATATTACGCTGTGTTTTAGAAAAGTAACAAACCAAGTTCATGGGGTAGGAAAAATCCTCAATAAGAACCCGCTTCATACGATTGGTTTGTACCTGTTTTTTAATGGAGTGAGCCGGCAAAAAGCCCCAACCCAATCCAGCTTCAATGATTCTTTTTAATGAACCAACATTGGATGACTCAAACACAGGTCTAATACTGACGTTATGGCGCTTAAGCTCTTTTTCTAAGGTATGGGAGAAACCCGGAAATTCTTTACCTAATTGTACCACTGGGCGACTAGCAAAATCTTTAATCGCAATACGGCCTGGATAATCTAGACTTTTAGAGCTGGCAACAAGCCACATCTCATCGCGACCAATAAACTCCCCATCCTTATTTAGGGGGGCTCCGCCAAACTCGTTCTCTGCATCAGGTAGAATGGCCACGTCGATTTCTTCTTGCTCAAGAGCTCGCAACATATCACTGCCCTGACCATAGGAAAGACTCAAGCTTACGGTATCATTGTTTTTTAAAAATATGGAAAAAACAGGAGAAACCATATGCAAACCTATCGAGTTCAAAGTGCCTACCCGCAAGGTACCGGCAACCTCTTCCCCCATAGACTGAATGGCAAGCTCCGCTTGTTTGGCCAGCTGAATGATGCGAGAAGCATAGTCATAGAGCAGGGTTCCTTGCGGTGTGGCTTTCGTGCGGCGAGATCCTCGCACCAAAAGATTCACCCCAAGGTCCTCTTCCAGTTGTCGAATCTGCTGACTCACCGCTGGTTGGGTCAAAAATAGTTTTTGGGCAGCTGAGGTCATACTCCCCTCTTTGATAACGGCGCAAAATGTATGTAACTGTTGCAGGTTCATTACTACTCCTATGGGACTTAGTTTAGCATAAAAATTACTAATACCAAGCAAAGACAACGAAGTATTATGTAACAGCTATCCCGACGAAAATCTAGCTAGTTTTTTTCTGGCTGACCCTCTTAGCAATCCATTAATAGAATGATTTTATGTACTTACTATTTAGCCTTTTCCTCATGCTTGCACCCGCCGAAGCCAAACTCTTTCAGAACTCCTATGTAAAATTTGAACTGCCTGATAATTGGCAATGCCAAATGCAGCAAACCGAATGGATATGCAGAAGTAGCAATCGGCAATCCGCACGCGAGGCCATCATCATATTGACGGCCAAAGAAGTTTCCCCGCAGGACACCCTAACCAATTACGAAAACTATTTACGCAAGCCCAAAGTTTCGGTGAACTCGAAGGGCAAGAGCATTCCAGCCACCTTAAAAAAATTAGAAACACGAAAAATTAAAAATATGGAATGGGTAGATGGCTTGCTTCTTGGCAGCGAAATCCCTAATTTTTATACTCGCTATTTGGCTACGGTGAAATCGAAGGTGGCCGTGCTAGTTACATTCACGGCCCACCAAAGACACTATACCAAATACTCCCGCGATTTTTTTCAAGCAATTGAATCCCTAGAGGTAGTTGCAACGGATGCGCTACTAAACCGTAGCAATACATTGCGAGGAGCTGGTACTGGCAGCTTAATTAGCAGTGATATGGGCGGCATTATACCTCCTGATATGCTCGAGGAGGGGGAATGTTTCGAAGGCGAAGATTGCTACGAGGATGCCTCTGCCAGCAATGAGTGGCTCGATTACGCCTTGGTTGTCTCGCTACTGCTGCTCGCAGTGGGCGCCTATATGGTATTAAAGAAATAGTCGTTGAATTTTAAATGAAAGAGTTTATTTTTTATCTATGGAATTTTTAGAATTACTTGCCAAAGCTGCCGGACTTAGCCCTACCACCTTGCTCATCCTTGGCTTTATAGCCTGTCTTGCTTTTCTACTTGCTCTGCGGGAGTTCGCCACTTGGTATCTACGTATTTTTCAGGTGCAAAAATCCTTGCAAGCCGTGCAGGAAGACTTAGAAAAGACTCGAGAAGATCTGCAAAATTTACGCGTGCAACTAGCTAGCCAAGAGCCCTCCAAAGCACAGCCAGTAGCCGCGCCCCAGGATACCTCCAAAAAAGATCGCTTTACCCTTTCCCACTAAGCCGCGAAAAAGGCAGTGAACACTTTTTACAAATTGCAATTTCATCTGGCCTATTCTTGAGACTTGCCTTATTATCCGGCACTCAAGGAGACCCCATGAAGCCTATTTTTCTTCTAATAAGTAGTTTTTTATTCTCCCTTTCCTTACACGCCTTAGAAGGCGCCTGGCAGGGCACCTATAAAGACCCAAAGAAAACTGCGTCCTTTACTCTGATTGTAGAAGCAAATGGCTCTGCCACATATTATGATGATTCCTCCGTTGGTCCGTACTGTAAGGGCCAAGTGGCCAGCACCAAGCGATTCGTTAGCTTGAACTTCACCTGCGATAAAAAAGTGAGTGGCGGCATTTTCACCGCCACCAAAGAACTTCGACTAGAAATTTATAGTGAGCCTAATGAGTTGATGCAAAACTTAGGACTCATGGAAGTGGAAGTAAAATCCAATGCCATGGGCCGCAATACAATGCTCATTCAAAAAGTACCAGAGATCAGCTATGGCTCCCTCCACCTGCGCCCTACGGTATTTGACGCCACCATTGCCTTGTATCAATACGACCAATTTAGAGGGAATATGCAGGTGCAACTGCACAAGTCTTCGAGTTTAGAAGTGGCTTCTGGTGAATTGCGCTTTCCACGCAACTACTATGTTTTTGGGCGCAAGGAAGAAATTCGTGAAGATGGTTTACCTTACTACCTATCTCGCTTTGGCTCCTACAAGTTTGACGAAAATTTTCTTGTCTTCGAGGTTCGTGACGACAACGAGAAAAGACTGGAATTAGCTTTGGACCTGAGCTCTATTGATAAGGAGAATGTCTACTTATTTAACGATGGCAATTTACCAAAAAGCGTGGAACTAAAAAGAATCCCCGCCAAAATTAATGGGCAAGACATTGAGGTAGAGATTTACCCTCCCGCGCTGTTCTAAGCATTATGCAGCCCATCTACTAGTTGACATTCTTATAGGTCGGCATACACCCAAAAAGACATAGCCGCTTTTCGGACAGGACATGCGGAAAAGGTAGCTGACACCTATTGGGGACACCTATTGGACTACGAGGTTGGTAAAATAGATTCCTTTTACCACGCCTTGATCCAAGAAGCGGTTTAAGGTTCCGATGATTTCATCTTTAAGTAAAAGCTTACCTTGGATGCTCTCTAGATCTGTAAAGGATTTTTCATTTAAAATCTTGGCAATGCGGTCACGAGCTTCTGTTGTTTTGGTGATCACTTCCTCATAACCATTTTCATCCACCATTTCCAAGCTCATCTCAATCTGCATGGATTTTCTAGCCTTACCGGCAAGATTGATCACAAAGGGGTCCATTGAGTAGATAATGGGCTTTTCCTCAAAGAACTTCATTTTTTCAGCAAACTTAAGCCGTTTGATCTCTTCCCCAATGGGATCGGCCACATAACCAATGGTATTGGAGTAGACCGTAAAGACTGCTGCTCCCCCACCGAGCACATTGATAGCAACAAAGGCCATAGTCAGGATCTTTTTCCAGTCCTTCTTCTTTTTAGGCGTTTCCGCCTTTTCCTGTTCTTGATTTTCTTCTTCTGCCATAGTCAATTTATCGGAGATTTTCTTCTGGACTAAAGTCATTTTGTTCGGAAAAATAAAGTATATTTTTGAGAAAATGGTGAACTTTTAAACAGCTTAATTGAGAGATCATGCTTCTAGTCTTTAGAAAATCCTTAGAATGCCGTAGAATGAGTATGGTGCGACATTTACTGGTAATTACTAGTTTCATGCTATTTTCTGGCTGGTCTCTAGCAGGCGAGGTACCAGCAGGATTGTGGTCTTCTGCAGAGGGCTCCTCCTACTATCCTCCCTATGTATTTACCGTCGACAAAAGCAAGCGCAAGCTCAGTGTCTGGGACACCAATACAGTTCCATTTAAAAAAATAAAAGAATTTGAAAACGACCAAGGAAAAGTAGACGGCAATAAAATGGTGCAAGGAGATAACAAAACTCCTGAGGGCATCTACTTTTTTCAAGAACAAAAAAACGGTCATGATGTAAATTATGAGCGCTATGGGGAAAGAATCTTTACCATGGATTACCCGAATTTATTTGATAAGCGCATTGGTAAAACGGGTTATGGCATCTGGCTACACGCCGTGCCTGATACCACCCCTCTTAGCCGCGGCTCCGAGGGCTGCGTGGTTCTTCGCAATGAGAACATCCTCAATGTATCGGAAAATATCGTATTGGGCCGTACCCCAATCCTGATTTATGACGAGATGAACTTGGTATCTGAAAAAGATCGCAAAAAAGAAGTACAACGTATCAATAAGTTTTTGAACGCCTGGCAAACGGCTTGGCAATCCAAGGACTTAGATACCTATATGTCGTATTATGCCAATGACTTTAAAGCCATGCGTATGGATAAAGACACCTGGCGTAGGTACAAAAAAGGATTGAACGAAAAGTATGACGTAGTTCAGGTGAACCTTTCGCAGCCATTTGTTTTTGAGCAAAATGGCAATATCATTGTAAGGGCTTTGCAGCACTACCGATCAGACAAACATGAAGACTATGGTGAAAAATTTCTTTATGTTCGCCGCACACCCGTAGGCGGCTTTGAGATCATTCATGAAAGCTGGGAATCTGTGCCTAGAGAAGTGGTAACTCGCGAGTTGGGAACCGAGACCATCAGTGGCAGAGAATTAAGCTCCGTTCCTGTCAACTAATTTAAAGTTTTGTCTTGTGCATTTTCTTCGTCCATGGGGATTTCCACGGTACGGGCATTGGTGGCCGAATCGGGTAAAGAGTCCTTGTATGCCTTCACATCTTGCGCGCTCACTACGCCACGCTTTAAATTCCAGTTTACCAATCGCACATCAAATTTATTATCGTCTAAAGCTTTTTTGTGACCCATTTATCCTCCACTAATTCCAATATTTTTTAGAATCATCATCTGGCTGATCATTGTCTATCACTAAATGCAGTTTCGGTCCATTCCTCTTTCTTCGCTTTTTGCGCTGATCCGAGGACCATCTAGCCGATCCCCAGAGAAAGAGGAATCCAGAAATTAGCCCCCCTAAGTGGGCCAAATTGGCAACTCCTGATTGGCCACCGCCAAGTACCATGACCAATTCAAACAAGCCGATGATCAAAACAAAGATTTTGGCTTTCATGGGAAAGAGCAACATAAAGTATAGGATCCGCTCGCCAAACAAAATGCCATAAGCCAAGAGCAAGCCAAATACGGCTCCACTAGCTCCGATCACAGGCACAAAAGCCATTTCCAAACGAAAACCCACCATGAAAAAAATCGTATATACTGCCAAATAAATTAAGGCCGCTCCCACGCCGCAAACTAGATAGTAGGTAAGAAAAAAGCGCGAGCCCCACTTTAGCTCCAGCTCAGAGCCAATAAACCAGAGCATCAGCATATTAAAGGGCAAATGCAAGACTCCACCATGCAAAAACATATAAGAAAAAATCTGCCATAGCTTGAATTCCATAAGTACCGAGTAAGGAACCAAGCCAAAATTCCCCACAATATTCCAATCGAAAAGACGACCGAAAAGCAGTTGGAAAAGCAGCCACACTGCTACATTGGCAATGACCAAACGCTTTACCATAGGCGTAAAGGGGGGCTGCTGCATCATGATTTGTCCGCGTTGCATGCATTAAGAATGGCAAATTTTACGGGAAAACTCAAACTTATAAAATTTGCCTAGCCCCGCTTTTCACTGAGTTCAATCAGCACCCCACCACTAGCTTTCGGGTGGATAAAGGCCACTTTGCAATTGTGCGCTCCCGGCCTGGGAGTCTCATCTATCAAACGAATGCCGCGCTTTTTGTACTCTTGCAACAATTGCTCGAGATTTTCTACGCGATAGCAAATATGATGAATGCCTGGCCCACGTTTTGCCAAAAACTTGGCAATGGGACTTTCGGTACTGGTAGGCTCCAATAGCTCTATGTTCACCTGATTTCGCAACGAGAGAAAGCAGACTTTGACCTTTTCGCTAGGCACCTCTTCGATTTCATACTTATCAAAGCCCAAAGCTTGGTAGAATTGCAAACCTTCTTCTATGGTATTAACTGCTATGCCTAGGTGGTCCAATTCAAAATTTGAAAAATCAATGTTCATCTTCGAGTTTCCTTAACGCTTTTTCTAAGGGTTTGCGAATGCGGTGATAGGTTTCCTCTAAACCCTCCGACATGACTCTGGTCTTGGCAATTTGAGGAAAAAAGTTACAATCCCCTATCCAACGTGGAATCAAATGATAGTGCAAATGATGGGGAATCCCCGCTCCCGCGGCTCTACCCAAGTTAATTCCCACATTCAGGCCATGGCATTTGTATTCTTTTTCTAATACCCGAAGGGCCACACGAATTGCCAATTGAATCATGATGTACTCATCTTCTTTGAGCTTGTGCAAGTCGCCAACATGCCTTTTGGGCATTACCATCATATGTCCAATATGGTAGGGGTATTTGTTCAATACCACCATAAACTTTTTGCCTTTGTACAAGACCAGATTTTCAAAAGACGGCTTGCCACGTCTTACATGGCAAAACACACATTCTTTAATATTGTCCTTTTCTTTATGGTAGGCCTTACGTTGCGGGTTGTACAAAACCTCTCGATCCTTAGGCCAACCATCATCTTGCTTGTTCAAATACGACTCCTAAATACGCTGGATATAAATATAGTGGTTGCCCCAATAATTTTGTCGGTAGGACTTGCTCCACTTTCGCCGGCAAATTGCCCAAATTAAAAAGTTGTGTGCGACCTAAAACCTCTAGCAAAAACTCCTTTGGCATCTTCGGATTAAAAACTGGGGGGTTCTTGCCTAAACCCGTCAATTCTCCCATTTCATCCAGGGCTTCCTTGTAAGTGGCCACTTTGTCCACCAAACCATACTCCACACCTTTGCTGCCCGTAAAAATTCGTCCATCAGCAAGGGGCTCAATGTCGCGCATTTGTTTATTTCTGCCATCCGCTACTGCAAGCATAAATTGTTGATGAACGTCATCAATGACATCTTGTAGGTAGTCCTTCTCTGTTTGAGTCATAGCCCGAGTGTTGGTGCCGGTGTCCTTGAACTTGCCGGTTTTTAGAGAATAACGTTGAATTTTGGCCCAGTCATAAAGCTCACTCAAATTGGCAAATTCCATGATAACACCAATGGAGCCCATTAAAGTGCCGGCATTTACATAGATTTTATCTGCCCCCACGGCAATGTAGTAACCACCACTCGCCATAATGGCATTGGCAGAAACAAATACTGGTTTTTCTAGTTCCTCACGAATGCGTTTGATTTCTGAGTATATTTCTTGCGAGGGACCAACGACACCGCCCGGTGAGTTCAGACGCAAAATAACCCCCTTTATTTTTTTGTCGTAGGCGTATTTGCGCAAATCCGCTAAGATTTCTTTCCCGTCAAGAATCACCCCATCGATATCTAGATGCAAAATGGAGTCCTCGCTGACCTGCATCTCCCCTGGAGGCTGCATATGCTTTAACGAGGAAGACATCATATAGACACAGGAGCCTAGAAAAAGAAAGACCGTCATTGAGAACAAGAACCATGGATTTTTCAGCATATTTACCTCTATTTGATTGGAACCACATCATAGAGAAAAAAGCCATGCTTGGCGAGCTTCGCACATGATTTTGCGATGCATATAGAAAATCGTCTCAAAGTGAGACGAACGTAGAACTTCTGCTCACATGAATACCAGATTCGCAATCAAAGAAGCTGAAAAACCATATATTTTAAGCTAATGGGCACAGGCTTTGCACATTATATTTGTGTGTAGGGAGGGGAAAATGAAAAAGATATTCATTCTATTATTTTTCTTATTACTGTTAACTGCGTGTAGTACCGACATGGGCTCGGTAACGCCCTTAGAAGAAACGCGTTTATCTTCTACTTCTGTTTTGCAAAGTGCCGATTGGTCTACTAGATGCACGGCAGATTTCAGCAATCAAAACTTTAAAAAAACCTGGAGCCATATAATTACCTATTCGGCCGAATTAGATTCTATCTTGATTGAGACGAGCAACGTGAATGAGAATCATAACCCTGGCAACACCAACCCGTCCAATATAGTGGACTTAGAAGAATTAAGCCGCCTAGAATGCAAAAGCATTCCCTATATGATCGGACAATTGAAAGCCGAGGGAACGATCTTAGCTGGCGCAACTTTTGAGATTCACCTCAAATTATGTTTAGAAAATAATATTTTATCCATTCGTCATGATTCAAAAATCCTGGAAGAGCCTTCCATAGAGAGTCCTTTGCACTGCGAAGTGAATATGGCAAATGGTTTCAAATTATAAATCCCATAAGGCTTAAGATGAGCCGTTTTACCAACCCTACACACCTAGGCCCTCAAATATGAGGGCCTTTTTTTTCATAAAACATAAAACATAGAACAAGACGAGCTTGCTCGCAAAAAAAAGGGCCTCTGTTAAGAGACCCTCAAAAAGAACTTCGTTTAGGGCGATCTTTGCAAACTTAGCAAAGACCAGCCGCTAGAGAAATTCCACTATTCCTTCATGCCTTTTAAAGCTTCACCAAAAACATCACCCATAGTAGTGCGTGAAGTAGATTTAGCTTTTTGGATATATTCATCCACATTCTCTTTGTTCTCTCGCATTTTCACGATCTTGGAGCTAAGGCCGATTTTACGTGAGGTTTGGTCGATCATGATCACTTCTGCTTTGATCGTATCACCAACGTTTACCACATCCTCTGGCTTTTCCACTCTTTCATTGGAAAGCTCGGATATGTGAATCAGTCCCTCTACTTCAGGTCCTAACTCAACAAAGACTCCAAAATCAGCCAGCTTCACCACTTTTACTTCATGCTGAGAACCGATTGGAAATTGTGACTCCACATCTGCCCAAGGATCTGCCTCTAGTTGCTTGATACCAAGTGAAAATCTTTCGTTTTCCACATCTACACCAAGTACAACGGCCTTAACCTTTTGGCCTTTTTCAAACATTTCTGATGGATGATTGACTCGTTTGGTCCAAGAGAAATCCGAGATGTGAACAAGCCCATCGATTCCCTCTTCGATACCGACAAAGATTCCAAAGTCTGTGATGGATTTTACTTCACCTTCGATAACCGTTCCAGGTGGGTAGGACTCTTTTAACTCATCCCAAGGATTTGGCTGAAGCTGCTTCATGCCAAGGCTGATACGGCGATTTTCCTTATCAATATCAAGTACCATTACCTCGACTTCATCATCCACTTTTACAATTTGCGATGGATGCTTCACGCGCTTTGTCCAGCTCATCTCACTTACGTGAATCAAGCCTTCTACACCTTCAGAAATATCCATAAAGGCACCGTAGTCCGTAAGACTTACGATCTTACCTTTCAGCTTCGTGTCCTTAGGATACTGTGTATCAATATCCAACCAAGGATCTTCGGTAAGCTGTTTAATACCAAGGCTAACGCGCTCTTTGTCATTATCAAACTTCAGAACTTTTACATCGATTTCATCACCGACATTCAGAATTTCAGAAGGATGTTTCACACGTCCCCAGCTCATGTCCGTAATATGTAGCAATCCGTCCATGCCGCCAAGGTCAATGAAGGCACCATAATCGGTGATGTTTTTCACTGTACCCTTCAGCACAGTACCCTCTTCCATATTCTCCAAAGTATTGGAGCGCAGGTTCTCGCGCTCGGCTTCCAGCAGTACTCGTCTGGAAAGAACGATATTTCCACGCTTTTTGTTAAACTTGATAACTTTGAATTTAAATTTTTTGCCAATGAAATTGTCTAGATTGCGAATGGGTCGAAGATCAATCTGACTACCTGGTAAAAATGCTTTCACGCCAATGTCTACGCTTAGGCCACCCTTAACTTTGGCAATCACCATGCCCTCAACAACCTCTTCGTTCTCAGCAGCACGAGAAATGTCTTCCCAAGCACGCATCATATCGGCTTTGTCTTTCGATAAGACGACCATGCCATTGTCATTTTCTAGACGAACCACGTAAACTTCGATTTCATCGCCTTCTTGAACTGTCAAACTACCATCGTAAGATTTGAATTCCGATAGGTTTACAACCCCTTCGGACTTGTAATTGATATCTACAACCACATATTCTTGGTCGATGGAGATAACCTTACCTTTGATAACATCGCCCACATCAATCACAGCATCGGCATCACTTTCTTTGAGTAGATCGGCAAAAGATTGTTTGGTATTAATCTCTACCTTTCCCGGATTGTCGGCGACGTCTTTATCCTCTGCGTCCAGAGCCTCCAGCACCTTCAGGCGAATCTGCTGTGCCTTCGTAAGGTTTTTTTCATCTTTATATGTGTTCAAATATTCCTCCTCCGATACCAACCCTAAGGTTCGCATCTTACAATGTATTCCACCCGAATCGGGTCGATGAATTATCGATTGGGATGGTCCTACGGTTATAGAACTTTCGCCTCTAAAGTCAAAGAAAAAGCCTGGGATTACAGCTCTAAGCTAGCTCGTGCGATCTCTTCCACGCGATCTACGACCGCCGCAAGACTTAGCTCCGAAGTATCGATTATATGAGCTTTTTCAGGCACTTGCATCGGTGCTACTTTGCGTGACTGATCACGATCATCACGCTGTTTTTGCGATAGCTCAATTTCTGCGGCATCGGTTCCCATTTGTTCGGCTCTTCGCTTGGCACGATCGCCTTGCTTGGCAGTAAGAAAGATTTTCACATTCGCCTGCGGAAAAACCACCGAACCACAGTCTCGGCCTTCGGCAATCAAACCGGGTTGTCCTTTTGCACAGGCACGCTGCCCCTCAAGTAGTGCCGTTCGCACTTCTGGGTATTGCGAAACTTGTGATGCCAATTGCCCCACGGCATCAGAATGCGCTTCCGCGGTTACATCTTCACCTCGAAAGATTACTTTGGTTTTCTCCGTTGATAATTGCACTGACCAAAGATCTGTCTGTCTTGCCAAATCGGCCAGAGCTTGCTCATCTGCAAAGTCCACTTGCATTTGCTTGGCGACATAGGCCAAACCACGGTAAAAAGATCCCGTAGAAACCCACGTCCAGCCAATGCGTTTGGCCAGATCGCGGCTAACGGAAGATTTGCCACTTGCTGCAGGTCCATCAATGGTAATCACCTTTGTCATTCTCCTTCTACCTACTTTTCAACCATTCATTGATAAAGTGAATGGCCATTTGATTTTCTTCTTCTAAGCCAACACTCATACGTAAATACTCTGACATTCCATAACCCGCTAAGGGGCGCAAAATAATACCCTTAGTAAGCAAATAAGTATTTAACTCCTGTGCTCTGCCGCCCGGCACCTCGAACATAACAAAATTCGCCTGGGATTCAAAGTAGCGTATGCCCATTTTACTTAGTTCCTTGTAAAAATAATCCAAACCTTCCCAAACAATTTTTTGTGATTTCTGAATATATTCATCATCTAAAAAAGCAGCTTTGGCACCGGCCTGTGCTAGCGCGTTCACGTTAAAGGGATTGCGAATCCTCTGCAAATACGAAATATATTCCTTATTTCCGACAAGATAGCCTAGGCGCAATCCAGCCAGGCCATATACCTTACTCAAAGTTCTTGAAAGCATCAAATTCGAGGTCTGTGTGATATATTCCATACCGTTGGGATAGTCTTTGGCTCGAACAAATTCGGTATAGGCCTCATCTAAAACAATCAATACATCGTCGCGATTGCCAAAATGAGCGAGAAAGTCTTCCCACTCTTGGCGCGGAAAATAAGTACCCGTAGGATTGTTGGGATTGGGCAAAAATATAATTTTATGCTCGGGCGTCCAGGCTTCTTGGATCTTTTTTAAATCAATGCGAAAGCCCTCTGCCATCTTGACCTCAGTTGTGAGAGCTCTGGCAGCCTGCGCACAAATTTTATAGGCAATGAAGGCTTTCTCAGAGGTTAATATTTTATCCCCTGGTTCACAATAGACCCGAACTAGCAAATCAATGGCCTCATTGGAGCCGTTGGCAAACAAGAGATTGCCGGCCTCAATATTTAAATCTGTATGTTTGCTGGCAATCACCTTTGCCAATTCGTAGGAAGATGGGTCAGGATAGCGGTGAAGATTGTTTATGCTCCCCAATATGGCCGCTTCCACTTTGGGACTGACCCCAAGCGGGTTTTCATTGCTAGCCAGCTTAACAATCTTGTCCAAGCCGTACTCCCGCTTGGTTTCTTCGATGGGTTTGCCTGGCTCATACGGCACTAAAGAGCGTATCAATTCCGATATTTTCACTTATTCCCTCTACTTGGCTCAATTCATAGAATTAGAATTGAATGGCAGAAGAAGCAAAAGAATTTTTTCCTGTGGAAATCTTAAAGGATAGTTGCCCCAATTTTATTCAGGGAGCCTTTTATTTCGGCAATATGATCGGCATCAAAGGTCTCCACCAGAATTTCAATCATGGTTTGATTGGGCCCTAGACTCTGCTCGATTCGATCGTGATAGACCTCTAGGATATTGGCCCGATGATCGGCAATCACCTTTGTCACCTGTGACAAACTACCCGGCACATCTGCCATCACCAGTTTTAGAGGAAAGATTCTGCCTCGCTTGATCAAACCTTTTTCTATTACCTTCGATAAAATATTTAGATCCACATTGCCGCCGGTGAGCACACAGCAAATACGGGAGCCAAAACTTTTTCCCTCACGAAATGCCAAAGCAACACTAGCTGCTGCGGAGGCCTCCACTACGGTTTTACTTCTTTCTAGCAAAAAAACCATCGCATCAGCCATTTCACTTTCACTAACGGTGTACATTGCATCTACATAGGGATGAAAGTAATTATCCAGCATATAGGGACTAGGTTTTTTAACCGCAATGCCATCGGCCAGAGTGCGCTGCTTTACTTCGTCTTGCACTAAGTCTTTTGCCTGAAAAGACTTGGCAATATTGGAGACATTCTCTGCCTGAACACCGATAACTTTAATGGAGGGCTTTATTTTTTTTACGGCTAGAGCTATACCGCATATTAAGCCCCCGCCCCCTACCGGCACGATAATCGCATCCAAGTTTTCCACTTGTTCCATGATCTCAATGGCCGTGGTGCCCTGTCCCGCAATGATGTATGGGTCTTCAAAGGGAGGTATAAAAGTGTAGTGATTTTGCTTCGCTAGTTCTTTCGCATGAAAATAGGCTTCATCATATATATCGCCATGCTGAATGACCTCAGCACCATAGCCACGCGTCGCCAGAACTTTTACAATGGGGGCATTCAGTGGCATGACAATTTTGGCTGGGATATTTAAGGTACTTGCCGCATAAGCCACCCCTTGGGCGTGGTTTCCGGCAGAAGAGGCAATCACGCCGTTGCGTTTTTCTTCTTCACTTAAGTGATGAAACTTATTTGTGGCACCACGAATCTTATAGCTACCTGTTTTTTGCATATTCTCAAATTTTAAAAAAACTTCTGTATTGGCACGGCTAGAACAAGACTCGGACAAACGACAAGGCGTTAGCCTACGAACTCCCGCAATATTTTTTAAAGCCTCTTGAATATCGGCAAAAGTAGCTACTTTCATATTAACCGTCTTGGTACCACCAATGGGTAGAAATTCCAACCAAAGGCGCAAACTCGCCATCAATCAATGGCGGTTTTTCTTGCTCTGCCGTAAAGGTTGGCGACTGCAATTCATCGATATAATAGTAGGGAGCAAAAACCTTCCCACACTCGGCACAGCGCTCAACAATTTCTTTGTTTTCGCTGATAGCTCCACAGACATGGCACCTTCTGAAGTGAGATAAATCTTTCTTCATAAGGTCCTCCGACTTCCATTATAACCTGGACCTTGGCAATCACCTAGACTTTTATTTCTAAATACTTAGAATTATTGAGCTTTGACTAATGACTTGACGCGTGACAAACTCACCATCTACTAGCTTGTAGCTGACAGGCTGTCTCGCCTCTTATGGAGTCAGCGACCAGAATCTATACAATGGATCAGCTAGCTTTTTCTTCTTTTTTGGAGCTACTCGTAGACTCTTGCGGCGCCTCAACTTGAGGCTCCTGCTTTTTTTCTTTCTTTTCAAACTTCAATTCTTGCTGCAAGTCCATGGATACCACTAGCGACATCACCTGCGAAACAATCTGCGCAAAGCGAATGTCTTTGTCTTGAAAGTCACCTTTTTCCTTGGGCATTCGGGCCGAGACAACTCCATAGAACTCGCCTCTTTTAAAAACTGGAGAAACGATAATGGCATTAAACGATATGGATTTTACTACCTCTTTGATGGCGGCCATGGTGGGATCGTTTTCCATATTTTCAATCACCACCATCTTCTCGGTATTCATCACATGAATCACTTCTGGATAGCGGTTGAGATCAATTTGCAGCCCCCTTAGACTTCGCTCATCACTGGAGCAGACAACAAAGCCCGTTTGCCGATCAGGGTCGCAGTGAATTAAGGAGCAACGCACAGCTTTTAGAGCAATCTCCAACATTTTTGAGTGATTGAACAAAATGCTATGTAGCGACTTTTTCGTGTTGGCTTCTTTAAGAACAAAATTCACCAATTGTATAAGTAGAGCCTCGTCTTTTTCTTGCGGCTTCTCCGTCTCGCTAGGAATCTTTCGCTTTTTTTGAATTTGGAAAATTAAACGTGATAGTATGTCTTCCACTTTATAAGGCTTTACAATATAATCTTTTGCTCCAGCCCGTAGAGCGGTTTTTACATTTTCAATATCGTTGTGACTGGAGGTGATAAAAACTTTCGTATCAAGCTTCTTTTCCGTGACGTATTCCAACAATCCTAAACCTGTGTAATCCGCTAACATCATATTGGCCACACAAAAATGTGGGCGCCAATTTAACAAGGTTTCTTTTACTTCTTTTTGCTTGGTCTCCAATCTAACATCAAAGCCTCGCTCCATAAGGTAGTCCCCCAAGTGCCTAGCACTTGTGGCTTCATCCTCAACAATTAAAACTTTGTACGAATTGCGTGTCGACATACATCCCTTTTTCGGCTTTTATTGCCCAGATTCAAGGCTTGTAAGATGACAAAGCGAGATTTTTACACCATAGTCATACCGACCTAAGGATAGTTATGGCTTTTATCGTATTTGAAGGAATTGATGGCGCTGGTAAATCCTCTCTAATGAATGCCCTGGAGACCGCCTTGATGCAGAGAGGGCAGCAGTGCCTACGTAGCCGCGAGCCTGGCGGCACCCCGCTCGGCGAGGAGCTCAGAGAGATTTTGCTGCGCACCGAAGGCGCCACCCCTGTGGCACGGGCCGAAGCACTGTTGTACCAAGTTATACGTGCGCAACATGTCGAAGAGAAAATTCGCCCGGCCCTAAAAGAAAATCGATGGGTTTTGTGCGATCGATTTACGGCTAGTTCCATTGCTTTTCAGGCAGGAGGGCGTGCCATATCCAAAGAAGAAATCGATTGGCTCAATCGCTTTTCTACCAACAATTTAGCCGTGGACTTATTTGTCTTGCTGGATCTTGCTACAGAGGAAGCCGCCGAGCGAGTGCAAAAACGCTACGATGATAACGGCGGTAAAAAAGATCGCTTTGAACTAGAAAAACAGGATTTTCACCAGCGAGTACGTGATACCTATTTGCAGCTCGCCAAAGAAGCTCCCCAAAAATGGCTGATCTTGGATGCCAGCCAGCCAACCGAAAATATGCTAAAGACTCTACTGCAAAGATTGGAGAAGGAAAAATGCCTTTGATAGGACATGCAAAAGAGCGGCAATACCTATTAAAAAAGCAGCGTGAAGACCGGATTTTTCCTGTTATGATCTTTCATGGGCCCAATGGCATTGGAAAAAAAGCGGTGGCCTTAGAGCTAATTTGCAACGAAGTCTGCTCCCACCAGTCGGCTTGCGGAGACTGCCCGGCTTGTCAAAAAGTACAAAACTTAGAATATGAAAACCTTTTTGTTCTTCGCCCCGAGGGAAAATTTATAAAAATTGAGGCCGTACGGCAGCTACTATCAGCTCTTTCTTTGCGGGCACAGGATCTCACTCGCTACGTCATTTTGGAAGAGGCTGAAAAGCTCAATCCCCAAGCTGCCAATGCACTATTAAAGACCTTGGAGGAGCCGCCAGAAAAGACCGTCTTTATACTTCTCACCAGCAATTTGTCCTCCTTGCTTCCTACCATTCGCTCACGTGCCATTCCCATTGCCTTCAACACCCTTAGCTTTCAAGAACTGCAGGAGCTATCGCCTGAGAGCCCAACATGGCTACTAAAAGCAGCGCAAGGCAGGCCCGGTTTACTGGAAGATTTAAAGCAACATGATAGTTTGCAAGAAAGAAAGTTGGCACTAGAAGTACTCTCTCTTTACCGCGAATCTTCAAGACATGAAAACTTTCAAAAAATCAAACAATGGGTAAAAGACAAGCCAAACTGGGACAGAGTTTTTTTCTTTATGCAGTCTTTTCTTCGAGACGCCAGAATACTTTCCATTAACGAGGACAAGCTGCTCAACTTAGACCAAAAAGCATATTTACAAGACTTATCCCAGATTGGGGATGACTTTATCGATCTGCAATACAGGGCAACCATTCGCTTACAAGAACAATTCTTAGCCAACCAAGATAAAAGCTTATGTCTTGAAAATTTTTGGTTCGAGTCAAAGAAAAAATATGTTAGCGTTACGGCATGATGGGTTGGACGGACATACATACGCACTTTAATATGCTGGAGATTTCTCCAGAAGAAGCCATAGCTGCGGCGGAAAACTCTGGCGTTCATCGATTCATTACCATTGGTACGCGTCCCGATGATTTGGAATTAGTTTTTGATATTTCCAAGCGCTTTTACCCAAAGGTATTTTGCACATTAGGCATCCACCCGCACGAGGCAAAACTTTACAGCCAAGATATCGAAAAGCTAATTCGCAAATTGGCCCCACAGCCCAATGTTGTGGCCATTGGCGAGACTGGTCTAGATTATTATTACGACAATTCTCCAAGAGATATCCAGCAAGAAGCATTTAAAAAGCAGCTGCTGCTAGCCAAAGAATTAAATTTACCCATTGAAATTCATACCCGAGATGCAGAAGAAGACACCATTCGAATCCTGCGCGAAGTCTCTGACTCCTGGAGTGGTGTGATCCATTGCTTTACAGGCACACAGTATCTTGCCAATGAAGCCTTGCAGTTGGGTCTGGACATTTCGGTTAGCGGTGTGGTCACTTTTAAAAGTTCCAACGAATTGCGGGACGTAATCGCAAGTGTGCCCTTAGACCGCTTACATGTAGAAACGGATGCACCATTTTTGGCTCCGGTTCCCATGCGTGGTAAGAAAAATCAACCGGCCTATGTCGTGCATACGGCAGAGTTTTTGGCTAATTTAAAAGGCGTTGAGATTGATGTTTTACAAAAACAAATTCACCTAAATAATCAACGCACCTTTCCCAAACTTAAGCTCAATTAAAAGCTTCTTTTATTTCCTTATAGACTGTGAATATATCTTCAGAATTATCAAAAGGATCCGGGTTTCTAGCGTTTTCGACGGCAAAACTTAAATCAAAAAAATGACCAATGCGGTATTTACCAAAGAATGCCACAAAAATACTATAAATATGATTTAAAGGTAGAGAGTAAGAATACGGCATACCAAATTTTTTAAACAGTTCTTTTTGATAAAAAGTTGGCACCTTGTTATCTCTTTTACCAATGACCATATAAAAATCTCTAGGATTTACCATTCTAGAAAAGTTTGTAGGATCAATTAGGTATTCCTCTCGCAGGCGATGTTCCAATTCTTCTGGGGTCTTGATATTATGGCTTGCCATCATACGATTGCGTAAACGCACCACAATTTCTTGGTTCGAATAAGCAATGGTACCAGGCATATTTCCAGAACCTACCACAATAGCAGCCGATTTCACCCGTGTATCGATACCGTAAAACAATGCAGCTCGAATGCCGCCCAAGCTATTTCCGAAAACGCCGATACGTTGCTTATCAACATTTGGATGACTCCATAAATAATCCAGTAAAATTCGATTGCGAATCACCGAGCGTGCAAAGACTCCCGTGGTTTCTGGGATGGTGTTGAGTCCATCAATGCTTTCTTCTAATTGTGATATTACGGCGATATAACCCTTTGCTGCAAAATATTTAGCATAGGAACGATCCACATAATTCACACCGCCGATGGGGGGAAATATAACGATCACTGGTAACTTTTTATCTTCAATACCTTGGGGAAAATAAAAATCAACTTTTAGTTTTCCTTGCAATCCATGTATAAACTCACTGTAACTAAGAAAACCTGACGACCTTATGATTCTTCTTCCAAAACTCCACTTTTTCTTAACCACCTTTCTTTCAAAAGAGTGCATAGCGGTATAATCCACATATTTAAGACGATGCTTCATTTCATCTTCTGATACATCTGGCATATATTTGTACTGAGCAAAGCCTAATGAAAGTAATACTAGTTGCAGAATGATCATCTTAGACCTCCTGCTGGAATTTTCGACAAGCTTTTAAGAAAAATTAGTGCGAACGTAGAGTTTCTAGACGCTTGCATAGTCTAGAAGAGCTTAAATACAAAATAAAAATGTTAGGCTAAAAAAGAAAAAAATCAGTGAGTTAGAAAGTGTTTCAAACTTAGATGGTTTGATTTAATAAAATCTTGGCTAAAACTAGCAAAAAGTAGAGGTGAGAGTTTTAGGTCTCACCTCTTGGCAAAAATCTATTACAAATTTCTCCACTGGCGCTTCACTGAAATTGCCATTTCGCCAACACAATGACTTACACTGTAAAAGGGAGTTAAAGGACTCTCAAAAGGACTCACTTGTCGATTGATCAATTCCCCTTCCACCACTTCGTAAGATAGCAGATTGCCATCTGCATCGGTTTCTACATCCAATGTTAAGATAAAGATTCCGTCTCCATTCCATTTGGAATCTGCATAATCGCCGCGGGTCATTACATCGTAAAGACTGCAAGATCGTTGCAGGTATTCCTCCACCTTAACTTCCGTATCTTCTTTATTCACAAGATAAATTAATGACTTGCCCTCAACACTCACACCAAAATCCACTAAGACCGCTCGCTTCATATTCTGTGCGCTGACTTGGCTAGCCGCTAATAAGATTGTGGTCACAAAAAGTATAAACTTCATTCCTCCTCCTCTTTGCCAGCAAACTAGCTGTGAAACACACAATAAGGAAAGAAAATCTGTGGAAAGAAAATTTGTTAGGATATGGGTGAGTAAAAAATTCTGGGCCCGATAGTATCAGGCCCAATAATGATTAGAATCCGCGAATATCTGAATTGCCCATATGCATAAGATAAGCCAAAGCAATTTTCGAAAAGTTTGCTGAATGTAGAAAATCAGAACGATCATCGATAACGTCATCACTGGTGTGGATGCGGCGATTGATGGTGTTCATTGTAGCCTCAAAAGGTGCAAAAGTAGCAAATCCTTGGCGAAACCAGGATGCGTGATCACTACAGCCATAACCACAATTGAATTCCCGTACTTCCAAACCAACATAATGATCGTTAATTTGTAGCATCAAATCTCTTAACCAAGCGGTAGTAAAATCCGCAATGGAACCAATCACCCCTTTACCGGCACCAGGAACCAAAGACATATCAATTTGCATAACGGAAATCACTTCCATATTGTCAGCTCGGTAGTTTTTGGCAATTTCGGCGGAACCTAGTAGACCCGACTCCTCGCCGCCATACCAGAAAATCTCAATACTTCTTTGCGGCTGTTGATTGTTGGCAGCAAAGATACGAAGCGCTTCTAGCAAATTGGCAGAACCAGAGGCATTATCATCCGCTCCTGGAGCAATTTTATTGGTCCATGACTGCGTAATCGAATCCAAATGGCCGCCTAAGATCACCAACTCTTCGGGACGTTGATTGCCGTAAAGTGTGATCCCAATACTATCTTGCTTGGTGGACTCATGGCGAATCCGGCGCAATTCGTAAGGGTGCGAGTAGTTTTGCATGACGGCGGCAATTCGCTCCATCATCGGTTCAATATGCTTATTTGGCGAAGGTCCACGGTTGTAGCGGTCTGGATAAGAGGATAAAAAGACAACCGTTTCACGCAAATTGTCTGCGTTCACCTCTTTTACAGCTTCTGCCACTTCTGCATTGTAATCAATTTTGATATTGCGCTTTAAATAGCGGTTGGCTTCCTCTTGCGCGACAGCGCGCGAAAGTGCTTGCAGCTCCTCTAGAGGGTTTACCATAGCTTTTTGGTCCCCTAGTTCTAAATCCTCATAACCCCCACAACGCCCCAAAGCATGGCTAGCTACGGAAATTTCGTGTACTTGCCTAGCATTTACGTAGGCCACTCCCACATTGGCAGCCTTGTCTTCCGCCACCATAGGTATATTTAGAGACTTCAGCAATGTCGCCTCCGCCATTACTGGCTTGGAAGTAAAATTACCCGTTGGAAAGTGCGCCAATGCCATGGCCATAAATAATTGAATCATGTCCCCTCCTTAGACTTGTGCTTCATTGTCAAAAGATTTTGCCTTGCAGGCAAGCAGAAACTTGCAAAAATCACCATCCGAGTCATTTTACATATCCCCGAAAAGCCCTTGCTTTTTCAGCTACTTAAACCTATTTTGCCTAACATTCAAGAAAGAGGTGAATATGGCAAAACCACGTATTGCGATTAACGGCTTTGGCCGCATTGGCAGAATTCTTTTTCGTGCTGGATTTGAAGATTTGGATATTGTAGCGATCAATGACCCTGGTGGCATAGAAACCGCGGCGCATTTACTTAAATACGACAGCAGCCACGGCATCTTTCCTGCCGAAGTAAAAGTGGATGGCGAAACCCTAGTCGTAGGCGAGCAGAAAATTCGCTTTATTGCGGAACGCGATCCCAAAAAACTTCCTTGGAAAGACCTCGAAGTAGATATCGTCATGGAGTGTACAGGCGTATTTAAGTCAAAAGAGGATGCCAACGCACACCTGGAGCAGGGAGCTAAGCGAGTGCTCATCTCAGCCCCCGCTAAGAATGTCGATCTGACCATGGTTTATGGCATCAATCATAAAGATTATAAGGCCGATAAGGATTATGTTGTTAGCAACGCCTCCTGCACTACCAACTGTCTGGCACCCATTGCAAAGGTGCTTAATGATAGCTTTGGAATCGAATACGGTATGATGACCACGGTGCACTCCTATACCAATGATCAACGCATATTAGACTCTGCCCATAAAGATTTGCGTCGTGCCCGTTCGGCGGCAGTATCCATGATCCCCACCACTACGGGTGCCGCGGTTGCAGTTACGAAGGTGCTCCCGGAGTTAACGGGAAAACTTGATGGCATGGCCATTCGTGTACCCACACCCAATGTAAGTGTTGTGGATTTAAACGCACAATTAAAAACCAAAGTCAGCGTAGAGGAAGTCAATCAAGCCTTAAAGGAAGCTGCCAACGGCCCCTTAAAAGGAGTATTGGCGTTTGAAGAAAAAGAATTGGTGAGTATTGATTTTAATGGCAATCCGCACTCCTCCATCGTGGATGGGCCGAGCACCGCCATTTTGGGCGACCATTTTGTAAAAGTACTTTCTTGGTACGATAATGAAGTCGGTTTTTCCCATCGCATGGTGGATTTTGCCAAGTATATACATGAGGTAGGTATCTAGTGTCAGGGCTTAGCGGCATTCCAAGCATCGAAGACTTTGCTTTAAAGGACAAACGAGTTTTTATTCGAGTGGATTTTAATGTTCCCATAGAAGATGGCAAAATTATAGACGACTTTCGCATTCGCGCGGCACTGCCAACCATTCGTTATGCCTTGGACAAAGAGGCCAAAGTGATTTTGGCCTCTCATATGGGCCGCCCCAAAACGGAAGCAGACAAAAAGCGCCTAAGTTTATCGCCCGTTGCCGAACGCTTGCAGGAACTTTTGGATTGTGATGTGGTTTTTGTGCATGAACCCGATTCTCAAGCCGCAAAGGGTCTTTTGCCAGGACTAAAAAAAGGCCAAGTTCTAGTGCTTGAAAATCTGCGTTTTTCCGAGCTAGAAGAAAAAAACTCCCATGATATGGCCTCCAACCTTGCCAGCTACACGGATATCTACATTAACGACGCTTTTGGCGCTTCCCACCGCGCACACGCCTCGATCGTAGGTCTGCCTAGTATATTAAAAGAAAAGGGCATCGGTTTTTTAATGAAAAAAGAAATCGAAATGCTCGATCAGGTTTTGTACGAAACGGAAAACCCTTTTTTGGCCACATTGGGTGGCTCCAAGGTTAGCGACAAGATTGGCTTAATAGAAAATCTACTCGATAAAATTGACACCTTTCTCATTGGCGGCGCCATGGCCTACACGTTTTTAGCCGCAAAGGGTTTTCAAATTGGAAGTTCGAAAATAGAAAATGGCAAAATCAATTTGGCCAAAGAACTAATGAACAGAATTGAATCGCGGGGCAAGAAAATTTTATTGCCCGAGGACCATATTATTGCAAAAGAATTTTCTAACGAAGCAGATGCCACGGAGACAACCAACGAGGCCATCCCCGAGGGTTGGATGGCGCTAGATATCGGCCCAAAAACTCGCCAGAGCTACGCCGCGGAAATTGCAAAGGCGAAAACCCTTTTTTGGAATGGCCCCATGGGTGTTTATGAAATGCCAAAATTTGCAGAAGGTACAAAGGCCATCGCCAAGGCCTTTGCTGAATCCGACGGAAAAACCATCATCGGCGGTGGAGATTCTGCCGCCGCAGTAAAGGATGCTGGCCTGGAAGATAAAATGACTCACATCTCTACCGGAGGCGGGGCAAGCCTTGAGTACTTAGAGGGCTCCAAACTTCCAGGCTTAGAAGTCTTGCGAAGAGGTACATAAATGATTTGGGCAGCAAATTGGAAAATGAATCTCTCGCCTGCAGAAAGTTTGGATTTATTGCAAAGCATATGCGAAAGCGTTCCCGAATCCTTGCTATCTGACTTCATTGTATTTCCACAAAATTATTCGCTCGGCTTATTAGCAAAAATTGTACAGCATTCCAATATGTCCTTTGGCGCACAAAATGTTTATCCGGCAAAAGATGGAGCCTATACTGGGGAAAATTCGGTGGAAGCACTTAAGGCAATGGGAGCCGATTGGGCACTTGTCGCCCACTCAGAAAGACGCAAATATTTTGCAGAAACCAATGCAAGCGCTGCAGAAAAAATTGCGTTCTTACAAGCCGAAGACATTAAGCCCATGTATTGCATCGGGGAAAGTGTAGAAGACAGAGAGGCCGGCACGACAGAAGAAGTTTTACTCGATCAATTAAAAGTAGGCCTGCAAAAACTAGATCTACAAAAAGACTTTGCCATTGCCTATGAGCCCGTTTGGGCCATCGGTACCGGGCAGGTGGCAAGCCCTGAGCAGGTAGCAGAAGCCCACGATTTTATTCGGCGCTTTTTGGCTGAGGACATTGCCAAAGAGGTTGCGGCACGCACCCCCATTCTGTATGGCGGCAGCGTAAAGCCAAGCAACTGCGAAGCGCTGGCAGCTGTGCCCCACGTGGATGGCTTTTTAATTGGCGGTGCTTCACTAGATACAGAACAGCTATGCCAAATAATTGAGCAAACAAAGAATTAATCATTGCCTTGCCCACTCAGTCTGGTAGAAGTTTTGCTTCGGAGTTAATATGGAATCAGTCATAAGCGTCATACATGTAATCATCGCCGTAGTTTTGGTGTTTTTAGTTCTTATTCAAGATTCTAAGGGCGGCGGCTTGGGTATGATGAGTGGCGGCGGATCAGGCTCCATTCTTGGTACTACAGGTGCTGACAATCTTGTGGTTAAGATGACTCGATGGGTGGCCCTAGCTTTTGCCTTTACCAGCGTGATTCTTACCATATGGAATGCCGAGCAAGGACAATCGGTTCTAGAAAGCGCTCCAGTTGTGAACACTCCTCCTGCAGCTAGTGATTCCGCTACTGCTGGTGCTGCGGCGATAGAAACAGAAGCCGCACCTGCCGAAGAAAATACAGAAGAAAGTCCTGGCAACAACTAGGATTAGTTCCTAGAATGTTCTCATGCTAAAGCGTCTTGCATTTACCAGCATCATATTGCTGCTACTATTAATTGGCTCTTTTTTTCTACTGAAAAGGGATCTGGTTCTAGATTATTGGGCGCGCTATTTTGGCGAAGAGGACCCAAGAGAAGTCATAGCCCGAGTGGATACGACCTATGGTCAACCCAAATACCGATTGCCGCGCAAACTGGTCTACAAAAACCTCCGTGAAGGGGATGCCCTACGCTACTTTGATACCATTAGTACAGATGAAAAATCCACCGCTACCATAGCCTTTAATTCGGGACTTGTGTTGGAGCTAAAACCCAATTCCATATTGGTTCTCGAGAAACCCAAAGATGGTAGCAGCGGTGAAGTTGTGATCTCGTTCCTACAAGGTAATTTCGAAATCTTGCAGCAAGGGGATACAGATAAAGTGATTCTAACCAAAGATAACGAAGCGGTGGATCCTAGCGGCACAAAAATTGAGCCTACCGTTATACCAGAGGTGGAGGAGCTGCCCACACCTACGCCGACGCCTACCCCCACCCCTGTGCCTACCCCACTTCCGACACTGGAAGAAATTGACATTCAGCCAACGCCTACCCCCGTGGTGCGCAAGCGACCAAAGGAAAGTCTACCCGATGATTACATTGCCAGTATGGTAAAAAAGCAAAAGCCGTTTTTTAATCGCTGCTACGCTCAACATTTGCGTCTGAACCCCAATGCTGCCGGCCGCATGAATCTTAGTTTTACCATTCAACCCAATGGCGAAGTATCCAATGCGCGGATTCTGAAATCCACCATAAGCGGGGCGAAACTAGAAAAATGTACTTTGAATATTATTAAGCGTATAAAGTTTAGAGAATTTGATGGAGAGGCTCTGGTAGTGAACTACCCGATCAATTACGAATAATGTTTATGATTGCCATTGCAGCCGGATTGGCTGTCACTTTACAAGCTGGATTGAATCGCTATCTAGCAAACGACTGGGGATTGGGAAGCGCCATCACCTTAAATCTTGTTATCACGGGCATCATGGGCGTAGCCTATTACCTCTTGGTACACTATAATATTTTGCCTTTGCCTACATATATGCAAAATAAAGAAATGGCTTGGAAAGTATGGCACTGGTGGGTCTTGATACCTAGCTTTTGCGGCTTTGTGATCGTACTTGGTATGCCATGGGCCATCATTCACCTGGGAGCTAGCCGCACCATCATCATTGCCATTGCCGCGCAGATCCTGTCCTCTCTACTTTGGGATTTGTTGGTAGAGAAAAATCCTGTTCGCTGGCCGCAATACCTCGGTGCGCTATTTACATTTGTCGGCGCCTCCATGATTCTAATCTTTTAAGGAGAATATATGCGTACCATGAACCCCGCTTTAAACGACAAGGCCTTTCGCTCCGCCGCTACGGGTACTGACAGAATGACCATTACTGGTGCCGTCAACAAGTCCTTCATTCTTGTTGCCTTGGTATTTGCCACAGCCATATGGACTTGGCAAAACACCTTTCCAAGCGGCTGGTCCGCAGGCAGCCAGCCAGTGATCCCTACTTGGTATTTTGGCGTTATCATTGGCACTCTTATTTTGGCCATGGTCATTATTTTTAAAAAAACATGGGCTCCCTTCCTAGCTCCCGTCTATGCATTGGCCGAGGGCATGTTACTCGGCACCATTTCCGCTCTATTTGAGTACCGCTATCCCGGAATTGTGATTCAAGCCGTATTGGGGACGGCCACCGTACTAATTTCTTTACTGGCGGCGTATCGCAGTGGCCTAATTGAAGTTACAGAAAATTTTAAACTCGGTGTGGCCGCCGCAACGGGTGGTATTTTTTTGATTTATCTTCTTACCTTTATTCTCGGTTTTTTTGGCATGAACGTTCCCTACATTCATGAAGCCGGTTTGATCGGCATTGGTTTTTCTGTTTTCGTTTGTATCGTGGCCGCTTTAAACCTGGTCTTGGACTTTGACTTTATTGAGCAAGGCGCGGCTAAGGGCGCACCCAAATATATGGAATGGTATGCAGCCTTTGGCTTGCTGGTAACATTGATCTGGCTATACCTGGAAATTTTAAGATTATTGGCAAAAACACGAAGCCGCTAACCAAATTTAAACAACAGGCTAATACAAATTTAGTGTCGGCATAGAATCCTAAACCAAAGCAAGGAGGCTTTGATGACTGGATTCTTCTGGGCTTTTTTCGCCCTTTTACAAATATTTGCGTCTCATCAATTTGACCGAAAACTCGACAACTTTGTCTTTGGGTCTTGTAATAAACATCAGCGAGATACCAATACCTGGGAGAGCATCCTAAATACGAACAGCGATCTGGTTTTAATACTGGGAGATCTTATGTATTCCAACACCTACGATGCCAACGAATATCAGCAGCACCTGAATCTTCTATACCAGCAGCGTGGTTTTTCTGATCTGCTCCGAAACGTGGACATGATCACCATCTGGGATGACCATGAATACGGCAAAGATAATGATGGCATAGAAAACCCTTTCAAATATCAAGCACAACAACTTTATCTAGATTTCTTTCAAATCCCGGATCACTCTCCCCGTCGCTACCGGCAAGGAATTTACGATTCTTATACCTATGGCTCTGGAGAGCAGATGGTTAAGATCTTACTTCTAGACACTCGCTTTAACAAGGAGGTCAATTCCAGTGACGGAGATATTTTGGGTGAGGAGCAATGGCTTTGGCTTGAAAATGAGCTAGCACAATCCGAAGCGAAAATTCATTTCATCACCTCTACCATTTCCGTCTTAACAAAGGCGGCTCCAGGAATTGAATCTTGGTATGATCTGCCAAAAGCAAAACGACGCTTGTTTGCCTTGCTAGATAAATACGATGTACCGGGTGTGATATTTTTAAGTGGCGACCTACATATTGGAGCCATATTGAGTGACCGCATTCAAGACAAACAATACTTCGAACTCATGTCCAGCGGACTTAACAATCAGGTCCCTAAAAATTTACGATTTCCCCTGCGCCTGCTTTTGCCCGATGTTTATATGCAGTTTGAGAAAAACTTTGGCCAAGTTCGTATTCATTGGGAAAAAAGCCCTTTAGAATTGAGCTATTTGATCAACAAAGACACGGGCAAGCGCATTCATAGACAAGACTTTGTCTTGTTAAACAAGACTTGGCAGATGAAACACTAGGCATAGGCCTTCGACTCATATGGCCGCAAAAAATTGGGAATACGAGTTCCTACTAATAGCGGCTGTAACCCACTTATATTGGCCTGAAAAAATAGTCTTGATCTAATTTAGTGAAACAAGTACTGACACCGAAAAGGTTTTGCCGCCTCATCTGCAAGCAGCAAAACCACTAGCTCGCTGGCTCCTTGATTTATATTCGTCTTTACATTTTTCTTTAATTCTGCTGCTCGTGCCCAAGGACTTGAATATACCGTGGAACCATTCCCGTAAAAATAACCCAGTGGCCGTAAGTCAATCGCAACTTCTGGGTTGTATTTATCTCCCGGAATCGTACTAGGTGATATAAGTTTTTGCGCAATATAGAAAAAATAATGATTACCATTATCTTGAAAGCTGTTTTTATAAAAAAAGTTTTCAAGATTTTTACGGTTCACTTCTTCGCTGGCATCATTAAAAAAAAGAACCTGCTCACCTTGAACCCCATTGCTGGCCTTGAAAACGTAATCGCTCGGCTTCAATTTAATTTTTTCAGGTATTTCTGTGACAAGATCGTAGCTTTCAATATCTATTGCTACCTTCCCTTTTTTCTTCATATCATATACCATATGGGTAAACGCTTTATTATCGATAACTTCGATCCCCGGAGCAACCATTAATTCTATATTCGTTTCTTGCAGAATATGATAATAAAAATCATAATTTAATTCTTTATTAAAAGTAGGATCTGAGAAGTTTAATATGGCTTTAGTGCCTTCATTAGCTATAATATCACGAATTAAGTCGGTATTTCTACTAGGCTTTATAACACGGATCCCTAATTGTTTAAGCTCCTCATATATGCGCAAATCTTCTTTATCATCGATATCTGTTTTTTCAGTGTCATATTGCCAAATTGCCACCGTTTTTTCTATATCTTTAGGATCATCCAAACTGAGACCTATAGATTCCAAAAAAAATGCAACGCTCGCTTCTATAAAATCAGGCCTAATAAAGTAAGATGGCCAATCACTTGCTGAAGTCATAGAATCAAAGATGGCTTTAACATCCCCCCGTCCACCAACATTTCCAATATTATCTTCAAGTACCGCCCATCTGCCATCATGCATTCGATATAAATCTGGACCAAAAAATGCTCTGAGTTTTTCCTTAGGCTGTCCCCGCCACAAAGCACGCAACTTTTCTAAAGACCAACCCTCTAAGTTAAATAAGATATTAATGTAATCTTCCGAATAGGAATGATTTAAAAAGACATAAGTATAAAAGATACTCACTAAATCTACCATGCGGACATTTATATCTGATATTATATCAATATACTCTTTTTCTTCCATGACTAAAGGTATTGGATGAATTTTCAGTTTATCCCTAAGTGGAGAATCCTTCATTTTATGACTAAGCTTTTGATTGTTAAAATTTGCCGGAAAGCCAATTTGATCTAATATAAAATAAGGCAAGCGCTTCTTACCATTATCATCAAAGACTTCGTTGTAACTTGGGTTTGCAAATAGGCAAGCAACGAACAAATATAAAAATGTATGGAGCATGTCCCAAATTAACATCTGCTCGTTTTTTATACAGAAAAATAGTGGATCTCTGTAAAAATTTACTTATCTACTGTCAAAAAATAGCTTTGGAGTCAGTATACCACGTACCACTCTGATCTATCGCGAAGGTTCTAGGTGTCCTCTATGGCCAAAATAGCCATCCCATAGAAAACCGTACTCATTCTAGTACAACAGGACTCGCTCCTTAACATTCAACAAATGTACTTCGTATATATAACCCGCATTGAGAACAAATCTAACATGACTGCCCACTGCCAGGATTCAGAGGCGTGGGATTTGTGCTAAATCTACGCACTTATACGTAGCAGGAAGGCGCATGCCGAACAAAAGCAGCTGCAGCCAAGAGAATTCTTCGCTATAATCAAACAAAAGGATACAATATGCTCTTATCCCTACTAGCTTCGCTACTATTTGCTACTTCATCGGCGACCGCCCCACATGTTGAGGTTTCCTTCATTCATGAGACACAGGAGCTCGTTCGCGGGGAAGACAACTATCTCGCCTTTTATTTTGAAATTGATGAAGACTGGCATATTTATTGGAAAAATCCTGGGGACTCGGGCAAAGAGCCGCGCATTACTTGGCTAGAAACCTCGGGACTGAACCCCTCCGAAATCATTTGGCCAGCCCCGCACAAAATGCCTATCGAAATTTTGATGAACTATGGCTACGATGGTCAGCAAGCTTTGCCGCTAAAGGTTTTTGTTCCTGAGAATTTTGCAAAGGACGAAGCCACATTAACGGCCCAATTATCTTGGCTTATTTGCAAAGTAGAGTGCATTCCGGGAAAAGCAGAATTAAGCCTTACTCTTGCCGTAGCAAATAGTTCTAGCCCAACTGAGGATCGATTCAAAATACGAACAGCTCTTCATGAAGTGCCTTTATATGAGCCAAATTTGGTGAGCGAGTTTACGATTGATGAATTTATCCATCTCAATTTTGACTTTAGTCAAGCTTCGATCCCCAAGATCCAATCTGCTTATTTTTATGTGCTAGATGAGCTGGTTGTGCAACATGCTGCTGGCCAACGATTTGTTTTTAAAGATGGACTGCTTAGCATGAGTCTCAAAAAAGATATCAATATGGCTACAGACCTAGAAAGACTTAATGGGGTGCTCGAGCTTATACCTGAGAACAAAGATTTAGAGCGAATCACTTACAACATTGAAGCAAAGCGAAAAAAACAAGATATGGGCCTACTATTGTCCTTGGCCTTTGCTTTTCTTGGCGGAATCATTTTAAACCTTATGCCTTGTGTTTTCCCCGTGCTATCATTAAAAATTTTGAGCTTTGTTCACCAAGCTAAGGAAGAGAAAAAAAGTGTTCGTATTCATGGTTGGTACTACACACTTGGCGTTCTTATCTCGTTTTGGGCTCTTACCTTAGCGCTTATCGTATTAAAGGCTAGTGGCGAAGCCGTGGGCTGGGGCTTTCAGTTGCAGTCTCCCTACTTTGTCACGGCCATGGCCTTTTTATTCTTTTTTATCGGACTCAATTTGCTTGGCTTCTTTGAAGTCGGGGAAAGCCTTAGTGCTGTAGGAGGGCGTACCAGCAAAAAAGAGGGTTACTTTTCTTCACTGCAAACTGGCGTCCTTGCTACTATCGTGGCTACGCCTTGCACGGCACCTTTTATGGGAGCCGCCATCGGTACGGCCTTTTCACAGCCAGCCTGGCAAACCTTTTCGATTTTTAGCGCTCTTGCCCTAGGAATGGCGTCTCCCTATATTTTACTCTCCCATTTCCCGCAGTGGCTCAAGCTTTTACCAAAGCCTGGCTTGTGGATGAAAACCTTTAAAGAGTTTCTGGCCTTTCCCATGCTGGCAACGATGCTGTGGCTACTCTGGGTTCTGCAACCTCAGACATCGAGTATTTTTATCTTTGTCGTACTCCTGGCCTTTTTAAGTATTTTGTTTTTGTTTTGGCTGCAGCGTTATTGGAAACGCGCCAAGGTCTTTTTCTTAATCGCCGGCGCGTTTATTATGGCCACAACCTTTTTACAGATTCCAGAGCGCGCTGTATCCACCGGTCAGATAAGCTCTAGCGCCTGGCAGCCCTATTCGAATGAAAAACTAGAAAACCTTTTGAGCAATCAACAAGCCGTCTTTATTGATTTTACCGCAAAGTGGTGCATTACCTGCCAAGTAAACAAGAAATTGGTTCTGAATACAGATGCGGTACAGAATTATTTTAGTTTAAATAATATCACCTTACTGCAAGCCGACTGGACCAACTCCAATCCAGAGATCACCAAGAAGCTTGCAGAATTCGGCCGCAACTCCGTGCCTTTATACATATATTATCCCCCTGGCTCCCGCGATCCGAAGATCTTGCCTGAGATCTTGAGCAAGGATATGATCTTCTCTCTAACGGAGGAATGATTATGAAAAAGTGCCTAATCGCATTGATGTTTTTAAGTTTACCGGCTATGGCCGCCAAAGTTGGCGCGACGGCCCCAAGTTTTAACTTGCCCAACCAAAGCGGCAAGCAAGTAAGCCTTGCTGACTACAAAGGAAAAACCGTAGTGCTCGAGTGGTTGAACCACGAATGTCCTTACGTAAAAAAACACTACAATGCCGGCAATATGCAAGCGCTGCAAAAAAAGTATACCGGTAAGGATGTAGTATGGCTTTCCATCATCTCTTCGGCACCTGGCAAGCAGGGCTATATGAAAGGCGAAGAAATCACTAAAGCGGTTGCAGAAAAGAAGGCAGCCCCCTCCCACGTATTGATCGATGCGGACGGCAAAGTAGGCAAAGCCTACAAGGCAAAAACTACCCCGCATATGTATGTGATCAATCCTGAAGGCACCCTGGTTTACGCTGGCGCTATTGATGACAAGCCAACTACTGACGTAGAGGACGTAAAGGGTGCGACGAACTATGTTGCCAATGCACTGGATGAATTGATGAATGGTAAAGAAATTTCCAAGTCCTACACCAAAGCTTACGGCTGCTCGGTGAAATACTAGTTCTTTTCAGGGCGTCCGTTGTAGGCGCCCTAGCCTTTCCACTCGCTGGGGCAACAACTGATAATCTCAGAGATGAAAGAGGGGATTAAATATACTTTGAACGATGAAAAGTATTATACTAGGGCCAATTCTAAAAAAGGTAGATACTTATTACGTATGCCTAAAACCATACAAAAATTAAAACTAGAAGAAAAAATGCTTTGCAAAAAATAAGTGTCTTAATAGGAAAAATTTGACATTACAAAACAGATATCAAGTCATAACTAAACTGGACTTCCACTAAATGACCGGACGCAATACCGGAGGCTTGTGAGTAATTAGAAATCCGTATATCCTGTTCTATTGCGTCTTTGTAGGCTCGGGTTGCGATTTATACATCGGGGTTTTGACCGTTTAACCTATTAGGCAAGGCGCTTTTTCCTCCCTGAAAGCCTAATAATTTGCAGATGAGCACTTTCAGTATATGAAAGAATTTTAGCCGTTAGCTATTGGCTTTGAGTTTTCATACAATAATGGCATCACCGATCTGTGATTTTAAGAACGTTTATCTCTATCTATATCACTGTTTTTTCATTTTCCGCAGTTGCAAAGACATGGCAGTGTGCAGAACTTTTCCAGAGTAAAGAACTTTTACCACATCTCAATCAACGCAAAAGAATACTACCCCCACCAAAACAGTGTTTAGGCACCTGTTATTTGGAGGCCTCTGTACTCGCATTAAACTACTTGGTCCGCGAAAACTTTGGAAGTGATTTTTCCGTCAGCCGAACCGAAGCCATAAAATATATTGTATTGGAACGTTTGTCTCGAGCCTTTCTGAATATTGATGGTTTACGACTGCCAGCACGATATAAATATACAAAACAAAAAGATCACAATCGTGAGATTGTCGACCTCATCTCTGGGGGAAGTGCAGATTACACTCTTATCACATTGAAAAATAAAAAAATTATAACTGAAAAAAGATTGACCTTTGCGCAACAAAGAGAAGAAAACCAAATCATTGATCAAACCCTAAACGAACTTAATTACAAAGTTCGAGAAATTATAAACTGGGACCACGGGCAACAAAAAAATTCTAGAATTTTCTTTGAATATGTTATGGATCAGCTGGCAAAAGACTTTAACAATGAATGGCTTGTCGAACCATTATTAAGTATAAAGGAAAATTGGAGTCAATCATATTTCGAGCGGTCTATAAGTGGGTTAAAAGACCTATTGGCACACCAGATTTTTAGACTGGAAAAGACCATTAAAGAGAATGAGCAAATAATTGAACAGTTAAAAACATCGACTCGTAAAGATCTTAAAGTGATCGAAATCATTTTAAACAACAACGCCGGCATCAAAAAAAGTCGAGAACAGCTAAAGAAAACATTAAACATGGTAGCCATTGAACAAGAAAAGCATAGAAAACATTTGCAGGCCAAGGTTACTGCTCTTAAAAGGTGGCTATCCCGAAAGCTAAAGGTTGAAAACACCGAACTTTTTGAGTTTGAGGGTTTCGGCGCTAAGCAGATTCATCATCGTTTTGATACGAAAAAAAGTATCAATAGTCTTATAAATAAAATGCAGATGTTTCTTGCAGAAGGTCAGCCCTTAATGATTCGCTACTTTCACGACCATAAACTTATGAGACAAATGGGAGAGTTTAAAGTTTTACATCCTGAACCGACAACTGGTACCATGAGGTATGCAAACCACTTGGCCCTGCTGGTCGGCTTCGAGAGAAATGAGTTCGGGGAAGTGACTCACTTTATTATACAGCAGAGTTGGGGCTACAGAACGGGCGCCAAGGGCTTGATGAGAATGTCTGTTTCTTATTTTGATAAATATGTGGACGAAGTTTACACTTTATATTTAGAAAATCAGAATGATGTGAATGTTTATAGTGAGAATTAAAGCTATATTTGTTAAAATCTAAAAGTATCCCCTGCCTGATATGAGGAATCTTGCACTCTATTTCCTTGTATTTGACTTGCTTCTAAGTGAATTTCTTTGCTTTTTGATAGCCATAACAATGCTCTACCAGCCTTGTGTCTGATTTTAGATAAACCCCGCATCTAGCCTCAACTTAGGCTTCGTTTTCTTCCAACATTTCTAAATGATTTCTTCCTCAGAATCATCTAAACGCACATTAAAAACGTCAAAATCGAATATACTAAATAACGTGCCTATTCAGGCAGGGTAGCTCTATTGAATTCCGGTCCCATACTGTCCGATCTGGTCGAAACTAAGATTTCTTGGTGTAGTGTCACATCAAGTCTACTACGAATTGACTTACAATCCCTGCAAAAAGTCTTGAATCTTTTCCTTATCTGCTGCTGGCATCGAAGAAAGCTCAAGCATTTCTGGCATGGACAATAATGATTTTACAGATAGATCTTCTTGCGAAAATAGGTCCTTTGATTTTTGTAGACCATAGGTAAAAATACTTATCAAACCGATGACATTAGCCCCTGCCTCTCGTAAAGCTTGTACAGCTTGCATGGAGCTTTTGCCAGTAGAAATTAAATCCTCAATGACGACTATTTTTTGCTCCGCCGTTAGCTTTCCCTCGATTTGATTGCCTTTGCCGTGCTCTTTCGCTGAAGAGCGTACATAGAGCATGGGCATATTTAGTTTCTGGGCCATAAAAGCGGCATGCGGAATGCCGGCAGTAGCTGTGCCTGCTAGAACTTGCGCCTCAGGAAAATTCTGCTGCAGTAAATCCACCAAACCATTCACAATGATTTCTCTTTCCTCAGGAAAAGATAAAAGCAATCGATTGTCGCAATAAATAGGAGAGCGAATGCCGCTCGCCCATGTAAAGCCAAAATCGGGGTCAATGCTAATGGCTCCTATCTTGGTTAAGATCTCCGCATACCTAGCTTTGGACATTTTCCATCTCCTGTACAATTTCATCCAAAGCCTGACTAGGATCCTCAGCTTTCGTGATGGACCTGCCAATTACTAAAAAATCCGCCTTAGCCTGTACGGCTTCAGCAGGCGTCATAATACGCTTTTGATCGTTTGTAGCATCTTGCTTGCGGCGAATCCCCGGACAGACACTAATGCATTTGGGCAATCTCTCTTTGACCAAGCGTAAATCTTTCGGCGAACAGACCACGCCCTGCATGCCAGAATCCATCGCGATTTGCGAGTAGCGCAAAACGGTCTCTTCCATGCTAGTTGAAATTCCTAAATCTTTTTGCATCATCTCTTCAGATGTGGAGGTCAATTGCGTGACGCCAATAAATAGTATGTGCTCAGGTCGATGCTTGGCAGCTTGCTGAAGCATTTCGCTTCCCCCGGCCACATGAAAGTTCAACATATCCATTGGTAACTGCAACAAAGACTGCGTTGCTTTTTCCACAGTGTTGGGAATGTCGTGCAACTTCAAATCTAAAAAAACTTTGAATCCTCTGTCTTTTAATTGATGTACAATGCTGGCGCCCTCTTTATAAAAAAGCTCCATGCCGACCTTTACCCAGCGCAAGTCCTGTTCTAAAGGCCGCACAAAATCTAAGGCCGTAGCAGCGTCCGGAAAATCAAGAGCTAAAATAATCTTTTCGCGCAAGTCAAATCTCCTTAAAGTCTCGAACTTTTTTAACCTGAAAGGCCAAAGATTCAATCACTGAAACCATGGCTCTAGCAGTATCCAGTGAAGTTAAACAAACCAAATTTCTCTCCACTGCCGCCCGGCGAATTTTAAAGCCATCCCGCGTGGGCATTTTGCCTTTGGTTAAGGTGTTCAAAATATATTGCGCCTTCCCGTCTTGAATCATATCCAAGATATTGGGCGAGCCCTCTTCTACTTTTTTCAGACGTTTTACTTTTAGGCCCTTCGATTCTAAAAAGGCAGCGGTTCCACCGGTGGCCCAAATCTTTAAACCCAAATCCGCAAAGCGCTCAATGATGGGATAAGCCTCTTCTTTGTCTTTATCTGCTACTGTACATATTAGATTGCCAAAGGTGGGAACCTTCATGCCCGAGGCGATAAGGCCTTTATAAAGAGCCTTTTCCATACTGCGGTCACTCCCCATCACCTCACCGGTGGATTTCATTTCAGGTCCAAGATGGGTGTCCACTTGCGTGAGCTTTGCAAAGGAAAAGACAGGAACTTTTACCGAGTAGGAATCCTTTGGCTCTTCATAGTAGCCGCTAGAAATTCCCATGCTGGACAGACTATCTCCCAATATCGCACGGGTCGCAATTTTTGCCATGGGAATGCCGGTAACTTTGGATAAGAAAGGTACGGTTCTTGAGCTACGAGGATTGACTTCAATCACATAAATATTGTCTTTATGTAATACAAATTGAATGTTTAGTATGCCTTTTACCTTTAACTCTTTACAAATTTTTGTGGTGATTGAAATGATATCTTCTTTGGTTTCGGGCTTCACCCTTCTAGGAGGATAAACAGCAATGGAATCACCGGAGTGTACACCCGCCCGTTCAATATGCTCCATAATGCCAGGGATAAAAACATCCTTACCGTCACTGATAGCATCCACCTCTAATTCTAAACCGATCATATAGCGGTCAATCAAGACGGGTTTGGCTGGATTGAGCTCCACCGCTTCATCAATGTACCGCTCCAGCTCCTCGCTGGAATAAACAATCTCCATGGCTCGGCCGCCAAGGACATAGGAAGGACGAACCAATACTGGGTAGCCAAGCTCTTCGGCTACCGCTACGGCTTCTTGCTTGTTGGTCACCGATTTTCCTAGAGGCTGCGCGATATCTAATTTCTTTAGGAGTACTTCAAATTTCTTACGATCTTCGGTGCGATCAATATCCTCTAGCGACATTCCGAGAATTTCTACGCCGCGCTCTTTTAAATCTTCAGCTAGGTTAATGGCTGTCTGTCCGCCAAATTGCACAATCACGCCCTTGGGTTTTTCCGTATCAATTACATGCATAACATCTTCGGTAGTGAGCGGATCAAAGTAGAGGCGATCCGAAGTAGAAAAATCCGTGGATACCGTTTCAGGATTGTTATTGATCACCAAGGCTTCATAGCCCATGGACTGAATGGCTTTCACGGCGTGAACCGTAGCATAATCAAACTCAATTCCCTGCCCGATTCGAATGGGGCCTGAGCCTAAAACAAGAATCTTCTCTTTGCTTGAGGCAAAGGACTCGTTTTCTTCCTCATAGGTCGAATAAAAATACGGTGTGCTAGAGGCAAATTCAGCAGCACAAGTATCAACCATTTTATAAACCGGCATCAAATCGTTTTGTTTGCGAAAATCATAGACTTGTCTTTCTGTAAGCCCCGCCTTGCGTGCAATATAGGAGTCGGCAAAGCCCAAACGTTTTAAATCGTAGAGAGTCTCTTTTTCTAAGCTTGCGGAAATCTTTTTTTCTGCTTGAATGATTTTTTCTAATTTGCACAAAAAGAAAAGATCAATCTTCGTTGCCGAATGAATCTCTCTTAAATCACAGCCTTTGCGAATCAATTCGCTAACAACAAACAATCTTTCATCCGTTGCCAAGGCAGCAATCTCTAAAAGCTCCGAGACTTCTTTGTTTTGCCATTTCTTATCTTCAATATGATCTAGGCCAAGCTCTAAAGAGCGCACGGCTTTGAGCATTGACTCCTCAAAGCAGCGGCCAATGGCCATAACCTCGCCCGTAGCTTTCATTTGCGTGCCGAGCTTTCTTAAACCCCCTGCAAATTTATCAAAGGGCCAGCGCGGAATTTTTGATACCACATAATCAATGCTCGGCTCAAAACAGGCGTAGGTGGTCTTCGTTACCGGGTTGATGATTTCATCCAAAGTGTAGCCGATGGCAATCTTTGCGGCGATTTTGGCAATGGGGTAGCCCGTCGCTTTGGAAGCCAGCGCCGAAGAGCGTGAAACCCTTGGGTTGACTTCAATCACGTAATAATCAAAGGAGTCTGGATCAAGAGCCAACTGTACATTGCAGCCGCCTTCAATTTTTAAGGCGCGAATGATGCGAATCGAGGCGCTGCGAAGCATTTGGTACTCGCGATCGGATAGCGTTTGCGAGGGGGCCACCACGATGGAATCCCCAGTGTGCACACCCACAGGATCAAAGTTTTCCATATTGCAGACCACGATGCAGTTGTCGTTGGCATCTCGCATAACCTCGTATTCAATTTCTTTAAAACCGGCGATGGATTTTTCTACCAAGCACTGATTGATCGGCGAGTTTTCAAGTCCACTTTGCAAAATCTCGCGCAGCTCTTTTTCATTGGCAGCAATGCCGCCGCCGGTGCCACCCATGGTATAGGCCGGGCGAACAATGATAGGATAGGAAGTCTCTTCGGCAAATTTTAATCCCGCCTCAATATTATCCACAATATCACTTGGCGGAACGGGTTGATCGATTTTCTGCATCAAGCGGCGAAAGCGCTCACGGTCTTCGGCTTTTTCAATCGCATTCAGACTAGTACCTAGAAGTCTTACACCCTCTTCTTTCAAAACTCCCGCTGCATCGAGCTCCATGGCAAGATTTAGTGCCGTTTGCCCGCCAAGACCGGCAAGCAAGGCATCCGGCTGCTCGCGCCGAATGACCTTGGTAACAAAATCCAAAGTTAAGGGTTCAATATAAATTTTGTCTGCCATCTCGGGGTCGGTCATGATGGTGGCCGGATTGGAGTTAATCAACACGACCTCAAGGCCCTCTTCTTTGAGCGCCTGGCATGCCTGGGTGCCGGCATAATCAAATTCTGCCGCCTGGCCAATGACGATGGGACCCGAGCCAATCACCAAAACTTTTTTTACATCTTGCAGTTTAGGCATGCTCGACTCCTTTAAATTTTGCTATGCGCTGAAAAAACTCATCAAAAAGGTAAGCATTGTCGCCAGGGCCGGGCTGCGCCTCCGGATGGTATTGCACAGAAAAAATATTGAGCTTTTTGTGTTGCAAGCCCTCCACGCTTTGATCGTTCATGGAAATATGGCTTACTTCTAAATCGGTATCTTTTAAAGATTCTTCAATGATTGAATAGGAATGGTTTTGCGCCGACATATTGACTTTATTTAAGGCCAAATCTTTTACCGGATGATTGGAGCCGCGGTGACCAAATTTTAATTTTTCTACTTTTGCACCAAAGGCTACAGCTAATAGTTGGTGCCCCAAACAAATTCCCATGATGGGCAGCTTGTCTTTTACGGCATGGATGAAATCACTCGCGCCTTTTACATCTCGAGGATCGCCCGGGCCATTGGAAAGTAAGATCGCATCCACTTCGGCATTTAAAACTTCCTCGGCAGGAGTATCGTAAGGAAATAAAATCACTTCCGCCCCGCGGTGCAAAAGCTCCTTAATGATGCCGCGTTTGCAGCCATAGTCCATCACTGCAATTCGGTAAGAATTTCCAGGGAAATGCTGCGGACTTTTGGTCGATACCGTGGCGACCTGATCGCGAGGCAATTCTTGCTTTAAAGACTCTAAGATTTCGGTCTCTTTTGCCGGGTCAAAATATATTGCCCCCTTCATGGTGCCGTGCTCGCGGATTTTGCGAGTCAGCTTGCGAGTATCAATGCCGCTTAGTGCAGGTATGTCGTATTTTTTTAACATCTCTGACAAACTTTTTGTGGAGCGCCAGTTGGAAGGGATCTCCGTATAGTCACGCATCACAAAGCCTTGCACAAAGGGACGCACCGATTGGAAGTCATCGCGGTTTACCCCGTAATTGCCAATCAGAGGGTAGGTCATATTGATGATTTGCCCGCAATACGAAGGATCGGTCAAAATTTCTTGGTAGCCTGTTAGCCCTGTATTGAATACCACTTCGCCTAGACTTTGTTTTTCACTGCCAAAGGAGTCGCCCTGAAAATTGGTGCCGTCTTCAAGAATTAAGTAAGCTTTCACTGGCTTTTCCTCCTAGAATCTTATCAATAATTGCCATTCGCACAAAAGTACCATTTTCTACCTGCTGATCAATGGTCACATTCTTTTTTTCAATGAGGGAGCTGGCAATTTCTTTGTCCCGAATGAAGGGCCCTGGATGCATGACGATGGAGCCTGGCTTCATTTGCTTGTAGCGTGCTTCCGTCAGACCGTAGACCTCGTGATATTGCTCATTGGTCATGGCCTGCATACTTGCGTGGCGCTCATTTTGTACTCGCATCAGGTACAAGACATCCACGCTCTCCAAAAGATCATCCATTCGGTAATTTTCATAGCCATCAAGACTTTGATTATCTATAGGGCAAAGGTAAGTCTGCACCGGAAAGTGCTGCCACATCTGCAAATGCGAGGCAACGACGCGCGAGTGCTGTATGTCGCCAACAAAGGCAATTTTTAGATTTTCCAGCGAGCCAAAGCGCTCTTCTATGCTCATTAAATCCAGCAAAGCTTGTGTGGGATGCGCGGACTGCCCCGAGCCTGCGTTGATGATTGGCATCTTGATTTGTCTAGCTAGCTCTTTTAGCTTTTCTACCTCTTGCGAGGCGCGCAGCACACAGGCCTTCACACCGATCGACTCAAGTGTTTTCAAAGTATCGTAGAGAGTTTCGCCTTTTTTTATGCTAGAAGCCGTAGCATCAATATAAATGGGATGCAGACCCAATTTTTGCTCCGCCACCTCAAAGGAGACGCGGGTGCGCGTGGAGGCTTCTAAAAAGAGATTGGCGATGCTATGAAGTTCCGATAAAAAAAATGGGACCTGAGGTCCCTTTTTAAATATTGAGGCATTTTTTATAATTTCGCGAAAATCTTCGCTATTCCATTCTTCAAAATCGATCAGGTGCTTCATCCTGAGTACTTATACTACAAAAGGGTGGGCCAAAGACAAGCTTTTTTTGGCGCGAATTCACGGGCTCGTCTTAAAGCGACGAATTCCATCAAGTATGAACATACGCATCACCACCTGGTAGGGAATCTCCAGCTTTGCAGCTATCTTTTTAAGATCTTTAATGGTGGATTCATCCAGCGCCACACTAGTGGGCTTTCGCTGTCCCTTTTGACGTTTTTTCATCGCCTCTAGTATTTTGCTATCGTCAAACACGCTATCGTCTTCATAGGCTTTCTGCGATTTTGCGTAGGATTTTGCCATATAACCACCTCTCTTTCTTTCCTGCAATGCGCGCACTTATGGGCCGTATTCTTTCACCTCGGAAAGTGAACACGACATGCAATAAACGGCCCTCCTTTGAGGGGCCTAGTATACCATACTTTTATATAGTGTTTAGGCACTACAATCATTTAAAGAAACGCAATGATTTTAATGGAATTCGGAGAAAAATAGAAACCGTTCTTTATCTACGACGCATTCGGAATATGGATAGACGGATTCGAAATACCGAAGCAATAAATAGTCCAAGCCGAAGAAAATTCGTTACAGCTCCAGAGAAATCCATTAGCCTTGAAAATATGAAATATATATTTGTTTTAATACTTTTATTCGTATCTCAGATAGCTCACTCGCAAGTGATTTTGGAAAACCTTCGTCAAAAGCAGGAGAAAAAAGAAGCCTCCCGCTGGACGCTAGCAGGTTGGCTCGCACAAAAAGAGCGAATACAAATGATGGATTACTGGCTGGCAATGAATACCAAGGATGATCCCTTTGAATTTTCCATCGGAGCTGATAGTGGCGATTTAGATCAAAGCCGTAGTCAGGGCACTAGTACAAGCGAAAGCTCAGAGGACAGCTTGCAATACAATTTTACGGCCTATGCTTCCATCATTGGAATCGAAGGTCGCTGGATCGATAATGAGGAGGCTTACGAGGGCTCCGATATATCTCTGCACCTTCGCCTATTAGGGGCAAGCCAGCAAAACACCAACATCAATTTAGAGGTGGGACAATACGTTCGCACCCTTGATATTTTTACTTTTCAAGACGAAGAATTTAAAACCACTTTTTATGGCGGCAGCCTGACTTTGTACTTGATCAAATACTTTGGAATCAAAGGACGCTATTATCAAATCCAAGAAGATACGTCTGACAACCAGGTAGAGATATCTGGCAGCCGCACAGAATTTGAGGCGTTTATCGATTACAGTTTTGTTCGCGTTTATGGCCAGCTCTACCAAGAAGAGATGGATTTTAGCTTAACGGGGAATAATCCTATTGCCTTGGAAGTAGATGGTGTGAATGCGGGGCTAAAGATATTTTTCTAATAACTAATTTAGCTTCAAGAAAAATAAAATCTTAAAACAAGACCTCGCCACTCCCCTGTTTCAAGCGCCCTATTTCCCAATGCTTAAAGCCTGAAGAGCTAAGACTCTTATTTACCTGCTTGCGCTTTTCTTCCGCTACGATCAAGCATAGGCCCATGCCCATATTAAATGTCTTATAGGCCTCCTCATGCGGCAAATCCAAGCGCGGCAGTATCTTCGCAAAGATAGGAGCAATTTCGTTCAGTGGTGGCAGATTCGTGAGCTCATAATCAAATTCTTTTGAGAGCCGAGCCAGGTTGTAGAGCCCGCCGCCAGTGATATGGGCGCAAGCTTTTACTTCCGGCTGCAGCTTTGCCATCAAATCCACATATAAATGTGTCGGCGTCAGCAATTCCTGTTTTTCTATGCGATTTAGCTCTGGCGTTTTGCGCAGCAAAGAATAGCCGTTCGAATGAAAGCCTGAGGATTCCACTGCCATTATCACATCGCCCTCTTTAAAGCTCTTCGCATCAAATAAATCTTTTTCTTCTGCAACCCCTACAGCAAAACCGGCTAGATCAAAATCTCCGTCGCGGTAGACATCGGGCATCTCCGCCGTTTCGCCGCCCACCAAGGCCATTTTCGATTTTTTGCAAGCTCCGGCAATGGAGGCCAAAACCATTTGCGAGGCCTCTAGATCAAGCTTGCCGCATGCATAATAATCCAAAAAGAAAAGTGGCCTTGCACCTACACAAATTAAATCATTGGCGCACATAGCAACCAAATCTTGCCCAATGCCAGAGAAGTCTTCCAATTCTTTCGCAAGTAATAATTTGGTGCCCACGCCATCGGTGGAGCTGGCAATATTATAGCCACCTAATTGATACAAACTGGCATAACCTCCCAGCCCCGATTTTACATTTTCATCGTGGGTTTCTCGCACCATTCCCGCAATATTTTTCACAAAGGTGTCGCCCTTTTCAATATCTACGCCGGCTTCTTTGTAATCCATTTTCTTCTCCTAGTGCTTAAAGTGTCTGGATTTATAAAATAACATCGCTACATTGCTAGCATCTGCTTTCGCAATCACTTCCTCATCGCGAATCGAGCCGCCAGGCTGAGCGATCCATTCAATGCCCACCTTTGCCGCCTCTTCTACGGCATCAGCAAAAGGAAAGAAGGCATCACTGGCTAGAAAAATCTCTTTTGTATCAATACCAGGAAAGTAATCTTGCATTCTCGGAACGGCAAGTCGCTTTAGGCAATCAATTCGATTGGGCTGTCCCATACCGGCACCCACCATTTGAAAGCCTTCTTTTGTCTCCCGGCAAAGAGCGATGGCATTGGATTTTAAATGCTTGCTGCAAAGAATAGAAAATTTCGCAAGCTTTTCTTTTTTGGCATCTTTGCGCTTACTTTGCCACTGAAAATCATAATCGACGGTTGTATCGTAATCCTGACTCAAACTTAAAGAGTTCCAGCGAGTGGAGTGCTGGCTTTCCTGCAAAGGCGCATATGTTAAAAGTCTTAAATTTTTCTTTGTTTTCAATAAGGCAAAGGCCTCTTCGCTAAAACTTTTCGCCAGAACCACTTCGATGAATTTGTCTTTTAAAAAAGTAGCGGCCGCTAGATCACATTCGCCGCTAAAGCCTACGATACTACCGAACGCACTGACTGGATCTCCGGCCCAAGCTTGCTGAAGACTGACTTCGGCTTTATCACTAGCTGCCAAACCGCAAGGATTGTTGTGCTTGATCACACATACCGTGTTTTTTTCTGAAAAGGCTTTTTGAAAATCGATCAATATATTTTTGGCCGCTTCCACATCTAGCCAATTGTTATAAGAGAGGGCTTTGTCTTCATGCAGGATCTGCCATACCTTAGCATCATAAAAAACTTTGGCGGCTTGCTGCGGATTTTCCCCATAGCGCAATTCTTGAAAACTAAAATGCTCAAAGATGGCCGCATCATAGCGTTGCGAGAGGCGAAAGGCTTCTTTTGCCAGCTCTTTACGGTGCGAAACATTAAAGGTAGAATCCGCTTCCTTTTTCACAAAGCTCTCGTATTGTTCGGGATTGGACAATATCGTAACGTCTTTGAAGTTTTTCGCGGCTGCCCGTAGCATGGTAGGGCCACCAATGTCGATATAATCCACCATTTGCTCTTCACTTAATTTTTCTTCACGCTTTTCTTCAAAGGGGTAAAAATTCACTACAACATAATCAATGCTCGGGATTTCTAATTTTTTACGATCTTCCTCATCTCCTTTATCTCCCCTGCGATACAAAATTCCGCTGGCAAGTTCAAAACTGATGGATTTCATCCGCCCTTGAAAGGCCTCCGGCTTGCGCGTAATGGTTTCAATGCTCTGCACGGGCAAACCTAAATCTTCGATGTATTTTTTGGTACCGCCGGTGGCGATCATATTCACGCCGTGATCAAAGAAGTGCTTGGCGAGCAAATCGAGTCGATCTTTGTTCGATACAGATAAAAAGGCGTTTTTCATTTAAAGACTCCTTGTATATTCATAAGCATTTTGAAAAAAAGTTTTGGCATATGTCGTTTTGTTTTTAAAAGGGATTTGAAAATCTTCATAGGCCGCTTCCGGATGGGGCATAAGACCAAACACTAAGCCTGTCTCATCAACGAGTCCCGCAATGTCTTGTTGGGAGCCATTGGGATTTTCGACATAGCTTAAAGCAATCTGCTCTTTATCTATGGGTTTGTCCGCTAGCAATCGCCCTTCGGCATGACGAATGGGCAAATAAAAATCCTCCGTTAAATTTTGCAACCATGGGCTATTGGATTTAGGCACACGAACCGGCACCCAGCGGTTTATAAAAGTTTTTGAAGTATTAAAAGTCAATGCGGCTTTTTGTTTCTTTCCTGGCAATAGACCCAGCTGCACCAAAACCTGAAAGCCATTGCAAATGCCCAAAATCATCTTTTTGGCTTGTAAAAAATCTTGCAGATCGCCTTGCCAAGCTCTTTGAATTTTGAGGGCTGCCACTTTGCCGCTACCAAGATCATCGGCAAAAGAAAAACCACCAGCAATGGCAAGTAAATCATAATCCATTAAACGAGTCGTTTGCAGATCATTGAGGAGTGCAAATTCTGTTTGAAAACCTACCGATTGGAGAGCTAAGGCTAATTCCTTGTCTGAATTGATACCATCACCTGTTAAAACCAAAGCCTTTGTCATTGCAGCCTCCAAAGATTCTCTAGTTCCTGCATACTCCAATTCTCCTCTGGCAGAAAAACTTTATACTCTTCGACGCAATTACCAAGAAGCTGCGCTTCTCCGGCAAAGACGGACTCAAAGGTCAATTGGTCTTTTGGTGCAATGCTAACCACAAAAGAGCCAAAGCCCTCGGCAAAGTCATGCATGTCAAAATTGCGCTTCGACTGCAAGCCCAATTTGGCGCCAATCAAAGATTCTATTAATGCGATAAGCATGCCGCCATCCGAAACATCATGGCAAGAAGCAATCATGCCCGATTGAATGGCCTTATGAAGCTTGATGTATTTTTCTTTTAGCTGTGCAAAATCGGCATAGGTGATTTCCCCTTCTTCGGCTTGGTAATAGTAAGAAAATTCTGAGGCCCGAAGGCTTAGGGGCTGAAATTGCAAATGGTAGACGAGATCGCCTGCCGCTTGAAAGTCGGAAGAGATATGCTTTTCCTCATCGGCAAGATAGCCCATGCCGCTAATCAATAAGGAGGGCTCTACATCGATTCGAAGATCTTTGCCGCTACGGCTTTTTCCGCGCCAAGTATTTTTCATAGAATCTTTACCGCTGATAAACGGCAGACCAAAGCTGGTAGCATATTCATGCATGCCGTAGCAGGCCCGCACCAAATCCGCCGTGAAACGAGAGTTTGTATTGGCATCCTCACTCATGGGGTTGGGCCAACAAAAATTATCCACCAAGACAATCTTTTCTGGATGCGTGCCGCAGGCAATGAGATTGCGCAGACACTCATCCACTGCTAGGCTCGCCATATAATACGAATCTAAATGCGCTGTTTTCGCAGCAAAGCCGTGCCCTAGAACCACGCGATCTTTTTTCTTCGAGCCGTACATTTTTAACTGCAGAATGGCTTGATCATTGACGCCATCTTGCTTTTCGCCGGTGAAGGGCTTGCCGGTTGTGGCGCCGCCAACTTCCATATCGTATTGGCGCACCCACTTTTCTTTGGATTGAATATTCGGACTCGCTAAGAGGCGTTGAAGCACCGGCAAAACTTCACTCGCCTTCTCCGTTGATGTGCGGCGATACCAATAGTCTTGTTTGGCAGGCCCTTGCCATTCGCCCTGCAAATGCAATTTCGGATAAGCTTCATGCAAGAATTCTAAATCGAGATCCACCAATTTTTTGTCTTGATAAAAAACCTCAAAGCGACCATTGGCTGTAAATTCACCGAGATGATCCACTTCCACGCCAAAACGCAGGGCCAGATCCTCAAAGGCTTTTTGATTTTCGGGCTTAATAATATAAGTCATTCGCTCTTGGCTCTCACTGATGATCATTTCATAATAGTCCATGGCTTCCGTCTTTAAGCGGTGCTTGGAAATATCAATGCGGGCGCCGCCGCCGCGCTCGGCCATCTCCCCCACCGAAGAAGAAATACCACCGGCGCCATTGTCGGTGATTGCCGAGATAAGTCCCTGATCGCGGGCCTCTAGAGTAAAATCGAGCAAACGTTTTTGCGTAATGGGATCGCCGATTTGCACCACGGTGGAAGCGATTTTGCCTTCCATATTTTGCGAGCTAAAGGTAGCGCCGTGAATGCCGTCTTTCCCTAAGCGGCCGCCGCCCACATAGATCAGATCGCCTTTGGCAATTTCTTTTTTTTCAAAATCTTTTCCGGCAGGCATAGCTCCGATGGAGCCTACATAGATCAAGGGCTTTCCGGCAAAACTAGGATGCACTTGAAAGCTGCCGTTCACGGTGGGCACTCCCATATGGTTACCCCCCTCCCTTACGCCGTGATGTACGCCTTCTAAAATTTCTTTTGCCCGAAAGAGCCCCTTTGGGCGCATATCGTCGCCCTCGGCAGGAAAATCCTCCTCATTGCCAATGCAAAAGACGTCCATATTCGCAACAGGCTTGGCGCCCTTACCGGTTCCCATAATGTCCCTTTGTACGCCAAGTATACCAGTGATGGCGCCGCTAAACGGATCTAGTGCGGAGGGCGAGTTATGAGTTTCCACCTTTATACAAAGATCCACATCCTCATTCCAGTGGACCACTCCTGCGTTGTCGTGAAAAACAGAGATGCAGTGCTGATGCTCGGGTTTTACGGTGGATTTGATAAAGGTCTTAAATAAGGAAGATACTTTTTGATCGCCTATTTTTTTTGGTGCGTCCGCACTTTCTTTATAATCGATATCGGCGGCAAAGATTTTATGTTTGCAATGCTCCGACCAGGTTTGCGCTAAAACCTCTAGCTCACAGTCGGTCGGGTTGCGCCCTAGTTTCTGAAAGTGCTCACGAATCACGTCCACTTCCGCTTGGGATAAACCCATCTGCCGCTCTTTGGACCAAGTAAAGATATCGCTATCTAGGGGAATCTCTTTTAATACTGGCGGCTGCATCTTTGTGGACTTCCACAAATCGGGCCACGCCAATTTTTCACCGCTTTGAAAATGCAAGCCATGTAGTAAGGGGTTGTAATCATTTTTTCCAAGACTTTTGAGGATTTGCTCTTGCGAAAGATCATTGTTTTTTTCAAGGCGAAGAATTTTGCCGGAATGCACCTTAGCATCGCGGCATTCAAAAACAATTTCTAGAGCAGACTTTAACGAAGCGGCAAGATTGTCGGTCATGCCTTTTAAAAACAAGATTTCCACGTCAAAATGAGGATTCTCCGCCTCTGGTTTATTGCATTCCACTTCCTCAACGAGAGGGTTTGCCACAAGGCCTTCTAGTTTTTCTTGCGGTAATTCAAAGGGCGAGGAAATATAATATACTTTTAGAAAAGCAAAGTTTGGATTCTTCACCACCAATCGATAATTATGCATCTTTGGCTCCTTCTAAAAGCTCCCGTAAATATGCGCAATAGATTTTATGCTCGATTTTTTTCGACTTCTCTATCCATTCATTCATGGATAGCGAGCGATCAATCGGAATCTTTTTCTGCGTAATGATTTCCCCTGAATCCACCTCGGCGCTTACATAATGCAACGTGATTCCTGTCTCTTGCCTATCCGAGTCCCAAGCCCTTTCGTAGGCTTTGGCTCCCTTAAGCTCTGGCAAATAGGAGGGATGAATGTTTACCACGTTTTTGGTTCCTTTAGAAAAATCGGCAAAAGCATCGAGAAAACTTTTCGATAAAATTCGCATATATCCTGCAAGTAGCACCTTTTCAATTTGGTGTTCACGCAATAAATGCATAATATCCTGCTCGTTGTTCTTTTTTGGAATGAGCAAGGCATCTTCTGCTAGAGGCGAGTGGACGTTATTCGTAATTAGTAAAGGCTTCTTGCCAGTGATCTCTTCATAAGTTTGGCTCAATGCCTTGGCATTGCTACCACCTCCGGAAAATAATATGGCGATCTTTAACATCCGATATCCTCACGAAAGTCCTCTTGCGCAAAACGAGCTTGCTGGTGATTTTCATAAACTTTTTTACGGGCCTCTTGCAGATTCTTAGCTTTGCCACTTAAACCCAATATGCGGCCACCTTTGGTAAAAAGCCTGCCGTCTTCTTCTATCACCCCGGCAAAAAAGACTTCTAAATCCCCGTCTTGAACCTGTATCTCTTCTTTAATACCGGTATGCAATGGATAGCCTGGATCAACTTTTACCAAATGCAAGCAATGCTCTTCAGAAAAGAGCGGCGGCTCTTTATTGTCGGTAAAAAAGAAGGCTGCAAGATCGTTTTTCATTCGCGGCAGGATGCATTGGGTCTCTGGGTCGCCAAAGCGTACATTGATCTCTAATACGTAGGGTTTGCCATCAGCCAACATAAAGCCCCAAAACAAAAAGCCCTCATATTGAATGCCGTCTTGCTCTAAAGTATTTAATAGGCGCTGACTGTATTCTAGAGAAATCCTCCGCGTTTCCTCTTCGTCAAGGTAGCGGTTTGGCGAAAAGGCCCCCATGCCGCCCGTATTCGGACTACCAGACTCGCTGGTTCGCCGTTTGTAATCACAGGCAGAGCCAAAATAGTAACACTCACCTTTTTCTACATAAACAAAGGCGGATAGTTCCTTGCCCTCAATATAATCTTCCACCAAACAAGAAAAGTCACCTTGCAATTGATCCAAACGCTGGTAGGCATCGCGGAGCTCCTGCGTGTTTCGACAAATAAAAACGCCTTTGCCGCTGGCTAAGTGGTCCCACTTTAAAACCAAGGGCCCTGCCATTATGGCCTCTTCGCAGTGGGACTTTAACGAGGACAAATCCTTGTAGGTATAAGAATTCGCTGTAGGAATATCGGCTTTTAATAAATATTTTTTGCAAAAGTTTTTGGATGTTTCGGTGCGGGCGGCATCTTGGTTCGGGCCTATCACGCGGCAGCCGCGAGCACGAAAAGCATCCGCATAAGCTAAAGCCAAGTATTGTTCGGCACCAATAAAGACATTTTGGATTTGCTTTTCCTCACAGAGACTTAATAAAGAATCCAAAGAATCATCCTGGTGCAATTTTACTTTTTGTTCTCGTATTCCGGCATTGCCTGGCGCCACGTACACTTCGTCCACCAAAGAAGAATTGACAAACTTTTTTACAAAGGCATGCTCTCTTCCGCCCTTACCAATGACCAAAATCTTCATCTAAAATTCCTTCTTGTAGCGTAAATATAAATCTTCAAACAACTTTCTTGCTGAAGTGGGCTGCTGCAAGGCTTGCACCAAATAGGCGTACATATCTTCGGTCCACTTCTTTTGCTCTGGTTTTAAATGAGGTGGCTGAATGCCAGCGGCCAACATTTTTGCTTTCCATTCACTGCCAAATTCCTTTTTATACTTATCGATTTCTTTGTACCAGGCACTATCCCAATAGGCCTGGCGCAAAACTTCTTTTGATAGCGGCATATCCCGGTACATCAAGCGCAGCTCATCGGGAGCAATCGTATCCACCAACATAAACTTACGATTCTGCACGCCCTTAAGAAAGGCAAACTCTAATTTTCCGTCCCAAAGAGATAGATCCATGGAATGAAAAAAATCGCGCAATCGCAAGGCAATGATTTTTGTTAAATCCCCTAGGCGCTGAAATTCACTATCATTACAGCCACCAATCTCTTGCGCCTCAGCAAAAGATAGGTAGCGATCCATGGGCTCCAATTTTGTGGAGTACTCGATCAATAGGTTTTCAAGCAGAGATCCTTCTTTGATATCGCTTTCCACACCAATGGAGGCCAAATAATCAGGGTTCTTTTGAGCTCGCCGCAAAAGCGAAGATCCCTTTGGCACTCCAAAACGAAAGATCACCTCTAGTGGCAAAAGTGTCGTCTGGGGCTGCTTTTTATAAAACGAATAATCTTGATCTACAATTTGCGGTACATAGATGCGCTCCACTTTCCAAAGATTTTCGAAACAAGATTCTTTCGGCTTACGGTGCGTGGTAAGCGCCTGATCTTTTAACTCCTCCAAAATATTTTCGTTTACCGCCTCGCTCGGCTGCCAAGTCTTCCAGCTCTCGGTTTTTTCTAAAAAGGAATAAATCAAGTCAGTAAACAGGCAGAGATTTTTACCTTTTGCCTGGATATGATCGGGCATCTCGCCCCAATCGTAGATCGAATAGCGATCGGAAAACTCAAATAAAATGTAAGGATCTTCATTGTCGTGACGAATGTTTTTTACGCTTCCCTGATAGATAATGGGTGGAAGATTCTCTGTAGTCATAAACGTGCCTCCAATACTTTTTCTTCATCCACTTGGCTGGGATATTTACCATTCAGGCAGGCCATGCACAATCCTTCGGGCTTGATGGCAGCATAAAGGTCACGTTCTTCTAAATAAAAAACCTCATCGGCCTCAATTCTTGCTGCAATCTCAGGCTCATCGCGGCCATGCGCCACCAAATCCTCTTTTTTCGGAAAATCCACGCCGTAGTAGCATGGATAACGAATGGGTGGGCAAGCACTGGCAATGGCAACCGACTTTGCTCCGTATTCTTTTAAGAGGCGGTGGATGCGTGTCGAGGTGGTTCCGCGCACAATGGAATCATCAACGAGCAAAATGTTTTTTCCCTGAATCTCTGAGATGACCGGCATCAACTTCCAATTCACCGCGGCTTCGCGCTGTTTTTGAGTATTTAAAATAAAGGAGCGCTGCACATAACGGTTTTTAATTAAAATCTCGCGGTAAGGGATTCCGAGGGACTCGGACAAGGCAATGGCAGAGGTGCGCGAGGTATCTGGCACCGGCGCTACAATATCATATTTTTTCGGCTCCTGAATTTTTTCGGCGAGCAGACGCCCCAGCTCCAGTCGCACTTGGTAGATCGGCAAAGAATCCATCTGTCCCTCCACCCCAGCAAAGTAAATCCACTCAAACATGCAGGAGGCTGGCGTTTTGCTTTGTAAAACCTCCTGCTTCACTATGCCTTGGCTTTTGTGTACCAAAATCGCCTCACCCGGCTTTACTTGTTTCACATCATGATAACCAAGAAAGGTAAGAGCCTGTGATTCGGAGGCAAAGGCATAATCACTGCCGCTGCGGGCGTAAAAGAGAGGACGCATGCCGCGAGCATCTTTAAAGGCAAAGACATAGTCTTCACCCAAAAGGCCCACCACCGAGTAGGCTCCTTCCACTCGCTCTAAAACTTCCATGACTTTGACGGTAAAATTCTCTGGGCTCATGCCCTCTAAAAGCGGCAAAAAGATTTCGGCATCATTTTGAGATTGGTAGTCATAATTGACTTGGCTTTTTAATACGGCATAGTTGGTAATATTGCCGTTGTGGCATACCGCTAGCTCGCGGCTTTGAAAGGGCTGCAGCTCCTGCTCACGAAAGGTGCCAATGGTGGAATAACGATTGTGGCCGATGGCCACATTATAGGCGCCGCCCTCTTCTTCGATGGGGTTTTGGTTCACCAGACCTGGCAGGCGTTGGTAGAATTCTTGCTCGCCCCTGGCACATAAGCCAAAGCCATCTTGCCCGCGGTGTTGTAGGAGTTGTAAACCATAATAAGACTGAAAAAGGGCGCGCTTTCCGGTTGCGGCAAAGATTCCACACATATTAAATACCTCCTGTGGCATTTATGCAGTGAATGGGCATAAATGGCCTCCCTTTTTCATTTCAAAGAACAACTTTTTGAACGGCTATAGAATAAAGAGCCCTTGGCTTAAGTCAACGGCACAATTGTTAGATTGGTGTTAGTAGTAATAATTGCAGTTATTTATTCAAGTGGCGCTTGAAGAGGAGGTAAAAAACATAGTCTCTATAGGGGCGCAAGCGAAAAGGAGAATTCTTATTCATTGATACTCTTGCTAGCAAGTATGTATCTTTAATAAAATGGACAATTCAGGAATTGAAGTCCTATATTGCCCAATTTACTTGCCTTTATGGCCATATATTAGATTTAAGAACATATTCTGGGTATCAAAATGCCCAGTTATAAAACGATATGTAAAACAGATTGAAAAAAAAGGGCCCATAGGGCCCTAAAACTATTGCGACATGATTTTATCCGCTACCAGTTCGGTAACCCGTATATAGACTTTATCCACTTGCCCCATGTGATATCTTGTTAATTCATCACCATTTATCTCGTAACGAATTTTCGCGGCATCTTCTCTGGCAATCTTTAACTTCTCTGGCATTGCCATATACACATCTTCGCTCTTCATTTCCGGGTCTAAGTCTGTCATTAAATCATTTAGATAGGAGAAAAACTTACCATTCCCCACTACCTCTACACTGCCATCTTCATTTACATAAAATGGCGAATAGGAAGTCCACCAAAAACGCGAACCAGAGTTGTAGCGAATTTTATTCAGTCTAGCACCATGCTCATTGATTGCTATCAATTTTTGCGCACTCACAGCCGCTAGATCTTGGTTTGCGATATTTTGCTGTTGATCCTTCTCAACAAAATAACCTGTAAATGGACTTGGGTTTTTTGCTGGCGTACGCTCATGATTTGCTAGTGCCATAAGAGCTTGTTCTTCGGTAATCTTCTTGTTTTTATATACAACAGAATAAGTGCCATCATCGTACGATAAAGTAATTTCATTCTCATTCGTTAGCTGGAGTTTTGCATTTTTTAAGTCTTTGGACTCTTCTTCAAAAACACTTCTAGGATCGACATTAGGATCATTATAATGAGATTCCTGAACATATTGTTTAAAAGCATCGTTAAACTCGTAGGAGATGCTTCCATTTGAATTGTATTTCTCATAAGAATCTTTTTCGAAAACCATTGGATCTTCTGGCTTCTCAGAGCTAATCGCATAATATACTTTACCTGCTGCATCGACTTTATAGATGTTGTGTGTTTCTACACGATCATACTCACCTTGCTGAATCAGCTTGTAATCATCTTCATTCACCCAATAGCCTTGAAATGGGCTAAGAGCAGTATCGTCCTTACAAGCCACAAAACTAAAAAAAAGAGTAAAACTAAATATTTCATATGATTGTCCTTTGTTTAATTTCATCGCTATCTGAAGCAATATGCGTGCCGTGGCCATATTCTTGCTAAGAGCCCATTTCTTGCTTCTGTACGATTGGGTAACGGGGAAACAATATATTTTTTACCAAAAGCAATGACAGAAATAGGCACATTATCCTCTACTTTATTCCTATTTCCTAGAATTCGTCCGGCCAAACGAAAATTGAAGTATTTTGGCTACGCACTCAGCGCTCCCATGTTTCACTTTTACCGCATGAGAGCATCAAATCTGAGCCTTGGTAAAACAATGCTCTTCATGATTGTACATACTTGGACAATTCATGAAGTTTTATAGATGAACACACCTTAAGGGCAACAAGCCCGCCTAAAACAAAGCACAATGCCATGAATTGTAGTATCAAATTTGGATATGAGGAGATAAAAGGTAGTATAAACAAACAACCAATAAATTGCCCCATACTCATTATGGCAAAATAAACCGTGTTCACTTGTGATATTAAGTTTGTGGGTATGCTTGCAACTCGGTAGTTGATTGTAGAGTAATTTAGAAAAGCAAAGCCTATACAATTCAAAGCAAAGGTAAATCCCACCAAGTAATGATTTGCGTAAAAAGAGGCTAAAAGCAGGCATATCGCTGTAGGTAAAAATGCCACTATAACAATTTTATTAAAATCGATTTTTCTATTTAAGTTTGGAGCCAATGAAATGAAGGGAGTAGCAATTAAAATACTAATGGCAATTAGCCATGAAGCAGATTCAGTGTCATTAGCATTTGCAGCGTATATCGATACAATTGCGGGGTAAATGCCGCCGGCAATATAAATTAGTGAGGTTGCAACAGAGGATCCAAGTAGATTTTTATCATTTAAAACATAACGAAAAGCTTCTAAATAAGAATCAATAGACTTTTTCTTAACCATTGATTTATTACTCGTATTTTCACTGAACACTCTCCAATAAATAAAGAGCATCGGTACAAACGACAAGATGGCTAATAGCATACACGCTGCAAATCCATAATTAAAAAACACCCAGCCAGAAAAAGAAACTCCAAAAAGAAGGGTGAAATTAAATACATAAACAAATCTCTTAATCACTTTTTCTATGGGGATATGATTTTTGATTTCATTTAATAAGCTGAAGGTGATTCCGTTACGATGAAGAGAGGAAAAAGCTGACATTAGTATAGCAAATACAATCATCATTGCATATGTCAAAACATCTAATGAGTAGAAAACAAAGATTAGACCATAAACTGAAGCCTGTAGTAAATCTATTGTAATACTAGATAAACACTTAGAATACCTATCAACATACTGACTAAATATTGGCGAAAGAAATATGACGCCAATACTTTGGCCAACATAAAATGCAGTTATAAATTTAATCCCATATGAGAGATCCGCTTGTAAAACCTCTGTTCCCAACCATAAAATAGCAAAATCTGCAGCAGCATTGCCAATTAAAGATACGAAAAGAAAAAGCAAATAAAAGTAATATTCAAGATTTTTAGACATTATTATCTCTTTACTTAATTTTTTTACAAAAAACTCCAGTTGTTTTTTTCTAAACAATCCTTAACAGCTTCTAGGTTCTTCGTGCGAACAAAAAACCAATCACTAAGATATGTAGAAACCACACATACACCAAGTCCCTCCTCAAATAGTGCGTTAGTTATAGTAGCAATTAATCCTTGTACCGTACCAAAAGGCATCTCTCCTACAATTGTAATACAGGACCAACCAAGCTCTTCTTTTTGACATGGCACATTCACATTATCAGGGATAATAGCAGAACTCTCTTCTTCTGATTGAAATAAAGCAATTGGCCTGGCTTCATTATTTGAAAGGCATTTTACTAAGTCTTCTGAGTTTTCTAATAGAATATATTTAAACGTCATTGGCAAAATAGAAAGACGCAAATGCTCGTATTTATTCATTCCCACCTCTTTAAATCAATCATTAATAAATAAGCTTAACACTTAAGCTTGCTAGATTATCATTAAACTCCTAAACAAGCCACTACCAGCAACTAGCATGCCAAGAAAATTTATACCCTGACGCAATATTAATTAAATAAGCTTGGCAGAGTATTTCTTAAGTATCAGATTTTGGTCCATGTTAACGAAAAATATTCATTTTGCATGCCTTCTCATTTTGAAACACCACCAGATGCCAAAACTAACAGGTTTGATCTGAGCACCAAAAAACCCGCCAAAAGTCAGAGATTTTCTTAAAGCTAGAGCGTCTTATACCGATACATTATATGAGATGTTATCGCTTCTAATTTCAGGTCTACTATTTGCTAAAACGCCTTTAGGTTTGCCCTCTTACACAGCCGCAAATCCCAATGGATTTTGGGGCAAACTGCCGCGTGGACGAAATTATGTTTTCTGTGGCGACCGCATCTTTTTTTCTGAGAACTTTGATACCAAGGTGAAGGTGGTCTACGAAAAAGACTCCAAGGTAGCCGACTTTCGCAAACACTGCCTAAACCGCAAGCGCCATATTGAAAAAACCAGTAAAAACGCTGAGCCCGGGGAAGCGCCTTTAATTGTTTCTAGCTTTCGACACCTAAATTCGAAAATTGAAAAGGTGATAAAAAACAAAAAGCACGCCCGCTACATTGATGCCAAGGGTCTGCACTACAAGGAGCTCATCAAAGCCTTTGGTGAAGCGGAGGTAAATCGCCTGCGAAGTGCCAACTTACTTTTACCTTATATGACCTTTGCCGAATTTCAGCAGGCCTATGCAAAATCCACCAACAACCCCGCCTACCTAAAAGCGGAATACTCGCGCTACTCATCGAACCTACTTACGCAGAACCCTGCCATGCTGTACACCAAAGATGGCAAGCTTTATTATTTCTCATTCAATCTATCTGACGAACAAATGCGAAGACTTGCGGGCCTTGTAGGAGGTGCCGGTGGCGGCAGCCTGGGAGGCGGAGGCGGTTATGGCTCAAATAGCCCTCTAGCTAAAGGCGGCGCAAAAGGTAGCGCAGGCGAAGATAGCCGCATGCCAGCCAGTGCTAGTGCTGGACCAGGCGTGGGATTGGAAGCTGGCTTTCCTGGCTTTACCACAGATTCGGAAGCATTAAGAGTGGCCCCGCAGCCCACACGCCTACCAAGCAGCATGGGAGTGAGTCCGGCAAGTACCTTACGCGTGCCAAAATATGATCAGATTGCAGGGCGCATCAGGCCCTCCTCTTCCGCTAATAATGTTAGGCAGATGGCTAGCGCCGGTGGAGGCGGTCCACGTATAGTTAATCCATCTGATTTTGATGGAGCAATGGGAGCATTTGATAAATTAAAAGGTAAAGACTCTGGTAGCGGCCGCGAACGACCGGACAGGATTGGCAGGTCTAAACCTTCTAGCTCTAACGACTCAAGCCCCACAAGCCCTAGCGCATCCAGTGGGCTAAGCGAAGAAATTTCGGAAGTTAGCGTAATAGGAAAAAGAAAAGAGCCTGAAGATATCTTTTCATCTAAAAGCAACCTCGATAGTAATTCTACCGCTATTGGTGACCAAATGCTATCACTAGTAAGGAAAGATACACAGTCACAAGGTTTACGTTTGCCCACAAAAGAAAAGACATCCAAAACCAATTATACCTGTGACACAAAGCAATGGCACGATATAGCAAGAGGTATAGATAACGACAGTTTTTTGGGAACGATTTTAAAAGAATCCTCTATTAGTGAACAGACAAAAGAGAACTTTAAATGCACCCTCCTAAATAAAAGCCAGTTTTGTGGCTTCTACTTTTATGATCGTAGCTGTTTACCTGGTGGCGAGCGCAATTGCGCCACGGTTATGAATAATGATATCGACAATATATGCAAAAAATATCTGCGATTTGAAAGGGATAACTCAAACGCAAATATCAACGGTACAAGATCCAGAAAAGTAGGGATAAGATCCATTTCCAACGACGAACCTCTTTCCTATACAGAACGCTTGGAATGCTCACAGGTTATGATGGCCATCGCCTGCAAAGAGATCCCATGCAAAACGTCTTTCGGTGATGTATACAATGGCAAGGTGGAATTCTATGATGGCGCAAGAAACCAAAAACTAAAAAAAGGCCTAGAACAGGATATAGCTGAGAAAAATGAAGGCATACGCGATAATATAGATATAAGCTTTCAAATTGTTAGAGAGCTCAGCAAGAAAAGCGACATATTATTCGATCTTAATTATGAAGAGCAAACTTCTAATAGAATAAAGAAAGTTAAATTAACCGAAGAAACAAAAGACTTACAAAGTCTACTAAAACTACGGCATATTAAGTATACTTCTCACAATATGAAGTTCTCACATACAGGTGATGACATAGACTTAAAAAAATATTTAGAAAATTCCCCTTGGCAACCAACAGAAATAGAAAGTTTCCGTACGGATCTAACCAAACTCAAAGTTTACTATGATTTAAATGCAAGTTCTGAGGAGGGTTATTGCTCCATTTTTTCTTCAGGAAAAAATGGAGCGCAGGGAGAAAATTAAAGGCTCACGCTTACTCTTTTTTTGTGATTTTAGATGCTATTGCGCCAACGTATTTTTTGTACTGAGCCTTATCAACCTCATAGTTAAAACACATTTGATCCGCAATATCTAACAACTCAACTGACATATCGCTGATAAACTGATCCTGAAAGCACATGGCCTGGCAAGCCCAAGCATAATCATTGTGTGTAACGATACCATCGGCACCGTCAGTTTCATGTTGATGAACACTACCAAGATTGTGAATTCTTTCGTGAAATAGCATGGACTCAAAGTATTTTTTTGACCAATTCTTAGTAAGGTCTTCTCGAAACACTACCGAAGGACCATTGTAAACCCTTGTTTTACCTTTGTAGTTAATGATAACCGGGTCATCCGATCCTAGTGTGGCATATGCTTCGCTACCAATAGTTAGCCTTTGTTTTTCAAGAGGATTTTGCTCTAGGGCAATTCGAAAATCATGGTTTATATCATCCCCACAAAATATTTTTGGCCTAGCTCCAAACCTTTTCTCAACCGAACAATCATTATGGGCATTGGCCCTGTAGAAATTTATTTTCTTTAGCTTGTCACATGAATTTACATCAAATCGCCCCACCTCATTAAAATTATAAAACGGCGTCACTTCCGTATCCCATGCTTCTTTATCCCAGTAATTCACAAACGCCGGCATCAGAGCATATTTGGTAGAGGTTACTTTGCCTTCTCCTTTTTCGCCGTAGTATTCTTCACCTTCCGCCAAACAAGACATCCCCTGCACCATGCTGTCCACATCGGCTTGAGCAATATCGAATTTCCAGCGGCCGGGCTCAAAGCAGTTTTTGTGGATCATGGTACCAATGGGAGAAATATAAAAGTCGCCCTCTTCTTCTAAGTCGGGACGCGGGCCCATATGGGATTGAATATTTTTAATGTCATCTAACTGTTTGGCAAAAGCGATAAGATCCTGGTCGCAGTGTTCGCAACCTAAAACCGCAGCAGCACCTTCCGTATGATCAAAAACTTCGACTTCGCCGGTGGCGTATTGGTAAGTGGGCACCTTCTGCGTACCTTTTTCCACCAAAACCATTTGGCCGTTCTTTCTTTCAAAGATTTCAAACTGGCGGGTATTGCCATCGGTAATTTGGCGAATCAGCTTATTGGCTTTGCCGGCAACATAGTCGCTACGAATCTCGCATACATCGTCTTTGCATTCATAGAGATAATCTACCTGTGCATCCATATCGTAATCGACCCTTTCTTTAACCAATTTGCCTTGGGCATTATATACACTAATTTGGTTAAATTGGCCATCTCCGCGAAATGAGTAGCGAATCTCTTTGTAACCTTTTCCTAGTTGTCGAATATTTACATCCGATTTGCCATCTTCATTGAAATCCACATTGTGAAATTTCCCACTTTTTAGGGCTTGGTAAATCTTGCGCTGACGAGGGTCATACTTTCTTAAAGGATCTAGACTTTTTCCTGGCTTTTGGAATTTGTTTTTAGGGATCGAGGCCATATTTCTTGTGGAAGGTTGCTCGCAAATACCGTAATGCAGGGGCTTTAGTCCTGGATCATAGGGCTTGCGCTCGCAGGTGGGCGCGGAAAACGCATATAATAGGCTTAAAAACACTTCAATCACCACCTAATTGTATGGAATGATTGGTCTTTTGAGGAGGCCAGATTTTCTAAACAGGCTTCATAAAAAGGTGTATTGGGGCCCAACTCAATCAATGATCTTAGTGAAAATGATAGCTGCTATCTCTTTGCTTCATCTGGATTTAAAAAATATCGATATCAGGTGATGCTATCCCACCCTATCTATATCCTTGCTATATACTGATCAAATGTAGATCCATTAAAAATATTCTATCTTTTCGGACTGAGGATTCTATAAAATCAGATAATTTCCCTGAAAAGCAAAATAACAGCTCCAGAAATTGGTACGCGACTTGCACCAGGCCTATTCAAGCAATAATGCTAAGGAGGAAAAATGAAGAAAAAAATTACACTGAAAATGATTAAAGTTGTTGGTCGGTCTGAAAAAACCTGCGGCGACTATAACATTCGATAATATAAAAACTGGCGGAGTTCGAATATGAAACGATGGCAAATTGGCGCTGGATTTAATCCTAGATTTCTCGCTAAAGAAAATAAGAATCGAATTAATATCCCGGACTCCGTTAGTTATATAGAACTTGGCTTTCAGGATCTAAAACACGTTAAAGAAATCCACGATGAGCGATTCAAAAACATACAATTTTCACTCCATCTTGCTAGGGCTCCCATTACTGAAGATTATTCTTCGCAAGATATTTATATCGACGCCCTATCAAGGGAGTTTGATCCTAAAGATGTAATAAGTATTGGGCTACATCTGATTTCTCCAAGAACAGAAAATATGGGAAAATATGGATTAACTACCCATTACTATCCGTGTGACCTTTATGAAAAAAGAGCTGTTCGCTTTATTAAAACTTTAAAACATAAATTTAATTTACCTATATGGATTGAAAACGCTAATTTTTATAGCTCGAATGGAAAAGAAATCATTGAAGCCTGGAAAAGCACAAACCGTATTGCGAATCTCTCCAATTCCAAAATCATCGTCGATTTAGCTCATATCTTTGTTGATTGTAGGAATAATGAAATCGAGCCTTCTCTTGTTTATGGATTAATTGATTGGTCACAAGTGATTGAACTTCACTTTTCCGGTTATCTTAAAGGCAAAGATGGAACTTATCACGACGGACATGGGGAACCGATTACTAATGCTCTCTGGGAGGAGTATAAAAAAATTTCCTCTCATTTTCTCGGGCATAATGAGTCCATAGAGTATTTTACTGTTGAGCATTCAGATCCTATTTGGCTAAATAAAAAAAATGAATTCTATAGCGACTTTAAAAGTTTAGAGCAGATCCTCAACTCAACATCAAAATATAAAAGCTTAGCCTCTACGCGTATAGATTCTTACGCACAGTCTTATTTAATTAAGATCTTATTGAAAAGACTGCCCGCTCTAAAAGACTATGCAGCACAAGAAAATCTTAATCTAAAGCAAGAAGTAAATAATTGGGTACTGAATAATCATTCTGGAAATATTGTACTAAGTGATTTTGAAGCAAAGTTTGCGGGTAATATTGCCGCTGAGGAAAGCTTTATTGCATATTTAGAGAAAAGAGAAGCAAGCCATGTATAAAGGTATTAATTTTACTACACCTGATAATTATGCGGCTGTTAAACATTTAGTGGTCAATAAGAACGTAGACTTTATTGAACTGATGGTAGATAATTTTTTGCACTTAGATCCCAACCAGTTTTTAGATGAGTTTGGCAGTGATACGCCCTATTCGTTTCATATAATGAGTTCGATGCCCTTTGATCAAGAACTTAGCGATTTAAAAACTCTTGGCGCTAAAATACGAAAGTTCGTCGAAATTTTAAAACCAATATATGTCTCTGATCACTTAGCACATTTTAAGACTAATGGAAAATTCCTACCCAAAACAATAGAAGTAGATTACACAAAAAAAGAGGAATACATTCAAAAAATAGCTCTTTGGTCAGATATATTAGAATCTAAGATTTACTTTGAAAACTTCCCATCACTTGGCCCACAGGGATTAGGTGAACTAGTCACGACTTAATCTGACACTCCTCGGAATGAAGAGGGGTAAAAAATGGTTACCCTGTTTGTAGCAATTAACACAAACA